>Ga0070734_10001410_pt1 | contig 35196 bp, 28 predicted proteins | sample Coa_R1_8_FD_66444 | JGI IMG/M metagenome (GOLD analysis project Ga0070734, IMG submission 66444) | Surface soil microbial communities from Centralia Pennsylvania, which are recovering from an underground coalmine fire - Coalmine... | ecosystem: Environmental > Terrestrial > Soil > Unclassified ...
TTAGAACCGCGATTCTCGCCGCTAAGGCCGAGAACATGCCGCAAGACAATATCAAACGCGCCATCCAGCGCGGAACTGGGGAATTGCCAGGCGCGGTTTATGAAGAGTTCACGCTTGAGGGTTACGGTCCCGGCGGAGCGGCGGTATTGCTTGACATTAACACCGACAACCGAAACCGCACCGTCAGCGAAATCCGCCATGCCTTCGGCAAAAACGGCGGCAACATGGCGGAAGCCGGCGCGGTCTCGTGGATGTTCCACAAGAAGGGCGACATCATTGTGCCTAAGTCTGCCGCTAAAGAAGACGATTTGATGAATATCGTCCTCGAAGCGGGCGGAGAAGATTTGAACGATGACGGCGAAAACTGGGAAATCTTGACCGAACCTTCCGCGTACGAAGCGGTCTTAGAAGCCGTGAAGAAAGCTGGCATTGAACCGGCTTCAGCCAGCGTGGCCATGATTCCGCAGACTTACGTTAAGTTGGAAGGAAGCGCCGCCAATACCATGATACGGTTGATGGAAGTTATGGAAGAGCACGACGACGTGCAGAATGTTCATTCCAACTTCGACATTGATGAGAAGTTGCTGGAAGAAGTCGCCGGATAGAATTAAGTAGTGAATACGAGCCGCCCGCACAGGGCGGCTTTTATTTTTGGCGGGAAGTGAAAGTTTTCAACACACTGGTGCAAAACTTTGTGGAAAAAGCGGAAAAGCACCACGTAAGTAACTGTCAGAGAGAACTTTTAGCATCTTGCACAACCTTGGGTGCGAGAATTTTTCCGTTGAACTAAAAATCATGAAAACGCGCCTCGACAAATTGATGTTCGAACGAGGGTTAACCAGTTCAAGGGAGCGCGCTCAGGCGCTTATCATCGCTGGCAAAGTGTTAGTTGCGGGTCAGAAGATTGAAAAGCCGGGAACCAATGTCGAATCTGACGCTGAGATTCGTTTGCTCGGAGAAGACATAAAGTATGTCAGCCGCGGCGGTCTCAAGCTGGAACGCGCTCTGGAATATTGGCAGATTGATGTGAAGGGCAAGGTCTGTCTTGATGTCGGCGCTTCCACGGGAGGGTTCACCGATTGCCTGTTGCAGAATGGCGCCCAGTTCGTTGTTGCTGTAGATACCGGATATGGACAGATTGACTTCAAGCTTCGGCAAGATTCTCGCCTAAAGCTTCTGGAAAAGACCAACGCCCGCTACCTCACGGGCGAGCAGATCGGGCAGGCAGCTGATTTCATCGCTATGGATGTTTCTTTTATTTCGGCGACGTTAGTCCTGCCAGCGGTCATTTCAGCGGGCTTTGGTGAAGAGAAATCGGGCCGCCAGATCGTAGTGCTTGTGAAACCACAATTTGAAGTCGGCCGTGAACTGGTTGGTAAAGGTGGAATCGTGCGCGATGAGGCAGCGCAGCAAAATGCAGTCGAGCGCGTGCGCCAATCTGTGACTAATTTGGGAGCGGTTCACGTGGATGTGATTGATTCACCGATACTAGGCGCCGAAGGGAATCGCGAATTTTTACTTCGTGCCCGGTTCTAGTGCCATCTTTCTTCGCAAACTCCGGTACAATTTCACATTCGCATGAATATAAGTGCAAATCCGAAAACCGCTGCCATAATTTCGAAACCCGGCAAGCCGGAGCTTGCGGGCATCCTGCCAAAACTCATCACATGGCTGCAAAAGCACGACTACAAAATAATCGTTGATCCGGAAACGTCGAACCTGGCTCCAGGCCAGAAAGTGGTCGCCAGAGACGCGATGGCGGCGGAAGGCTTGCGTTTTACGGTCGTGCTCGGAGGCGATGGTACGCTGATCGCGGCCTCGCGTTGCATGGCCAGCGCTGGAATTCCAGTGCTTGGCGTGAATCTCGGCTCGCTGGGATTTCTGACTGAAGTTCCCATTGATGAGTTATTTTCTGCGCTCGAAACCTTCGACGCCGGGCGCGCGGGAGTGCAGACGCGCTCCATGGTGCATTGCCGGGTTTTCCGGAAAGACAAGTGCGTGGCGGAATATCACGCATTAAATGATGTTGTCGTGGGTAAGTCCACGATTGCGCGACTGAATCACTGCGATGTTTTCATTGACGGAGTTTTCGTTTCCAGCTACCAGGCAGACAGCTTAATCGTTTCGACTCCAACCGGTTCGACAGCGTACTCCCTCGCTGCTGGCGGCCCTATTTTGATGCCGGAAGTCAGCGCATTTGTGGTGACGCCGGTTTCGGCGCATTCTCTTACCCATCGTGCCCTGGTCGTGCGCGACTCTTCGCAGATTGAAATTGTCGCTAGAACTGGCGAAGAAGACGCCTATCTAAGCGTGGACGGCCAGATTGGCATGCCTGTTTATGATGGCGACCATATCTTCTGCCGCAAATCGGAACATAGCGTCAAGCTGCTCCACTTCCGCGGTACGTTCTTTGATGTTTTGCGTACTAAGTTGAAGTGGGGACAGCGGTAACTTTTCAATTCATATGAAAATCATCCGAGTGATCTTCGCACTCTCATTTGTAATGCTGGCGACTCTCTTCGCTCAAACCAAACCTGCCGCTGATCTCATCATCAATAACGCCAATATTTGGACGGTGGATCATTCGCTTCCGAAAGCGCAAGCCGTGGCCGTTCTCGGTGAGCGAATCGTCTCGGTCGGATCCAATGAGGAGGTTGCTCAATGGCGCGGCCCGCAGACTCGCATTATTGATGCAGCAGGGAAGTTACTGCTTCCCGGCTTCAACGACGCACATACTCACTTTGCCAGCGGCGGATTTCAGCTCGAAAGCGTGCAGTTGACCGATGCAACCAGCGCCGAGGAATTTGTCCGGCGCGTCGCCGACCAAGCCAAGAAGATGCCCAAGGGCGAATGGATGCAAGGCGGCGATTGGGATGAAACGAAGTGGAGCCCGGCGAAACTTCCGACCAAAGAAATGATTGATGCGGTTACACCAGACAATCCCGTATTCATTTACCGCTACGACGGGCACATGGCTCTAGCCAATTCGCGGGCGCTAAACTTGGCCGGAGTCACGGGCAAAACTCAAGCTCCTGCCGGCGGCGTGATTGTGCGCGATGCGCAAGGCAATCCCACGGGCATCCTGAAAGATGCCGCACTGGATCTCGTAGACAAGGCGATTCCTGCCTACACGCATGAACAAATGCTAAAAGCAGTTCGGCTCGCGCTGGCCCATGCAGCTTCTCTTGGCGTAACCAGCGTTCAAGTCATGAATCCTGATTATTCCGAGGTTGCAGCTTATGCCGACTTGCGTGAGCGGGGCGAACTGACCACACGAATCTACGCAGCTCCATTAATTACGCAAGGGGTGGGTGATCAGGCCAAAATGGGCATACGCCACGCATTCGGTGATTCGTATTTGCGTATTGGAGCAGTAAAAGCGTACGCCGACGGATCGCTGGGTTCGCACACGGCCTACTTCTTCGAACCATTTTCCGATGACCCCGGCAATCGTGGACTTCTTTCCGATGAAATGCATCCGGTCTCGTTGATGCGCGATCGCATGATGAAGGCCGACGCTGCCGGATTGCAGATTTGCACGCATGCCATCGGCGACGCCGGGATTTCAGCGATTCTGGATATCTATGAAGAGATCGAAAAAGCCCATGGTCCTGCCGACCGTCGCTGGCGCATCGAACACGCCCAACACATGGCGGCTAAAGATTTCGATCGCATGGCCCAGTTGCACGTGATTGCTTCCGTGCAGCCCTATCATGCCATTGACGATGGCCGCTGGGCTGAACCGCGAATTGGTCACGATCGCGCTTCGCGTACTTATGCCTTTCGCACATTTTTGAATCATGGTGTTCGGCTTGCTTTTGGCACCGATTGGGACGTTGCACCCTTGAACCCAATGTTGGGTTTGTATGCCGCTGTGACGCGCGAAACGTTGGACGGTAAAAATCCCAAAGGATGGTTTCCCGAACAGAAGTTGACAATAGAGGAATCAGTCGAAGCCTACACTCTGGGCTCCGCCTACGCTGAATTTCAGGAGAAAGAAAAAGGCTCGATCACAGTCGGCAAACTGGCAGACATGGTGCTTCTTGACGCCGATATCTTTACCATCCCTCCTGACCAGATTCGTGACGTGAAGGTGCTCAGGACCGTCGTTGGCGGGAAAATTGTATGGGATGCAGCCAAACAGTGATAGCTAGCCTTCTCCGCGAATGAGATCGCGGAACGTCTCGCGTTTTCGAATGACGGTCGCTGTCTTCCCTTGGACGAGAACTTCCGCGGGGCGGGGACGGGAATTGTAGTTTGATGACAGCGACATGCCGTAAGCCCCGGCATCGAGGATCGCCAACAGATCTCCTTCGTTGACTTCGGGCATTTCGCGATCCCGCGCAAAAAAATCTCCCGTTTCACAAACCGGGCCTACAACGTCTGTAGTCTGGGTCCCTAAAGAATGGTCTCGCTGCACCGGCACAATTTCATGGTGCGCTTGGTAAAGGGCCGGGCGAATGAGATCGTTCATGGCAGCATCCACGACCAGGAAATTCTTCTGTCCGTTGCGTTTCCGGTAAATAATTCTTGTAATCAACGCGCCCGCCGGGCCTACAATCGAACGCCCAGGTTCCAGCAATAAATGAATTTTTAAGCCGCGCAACGATTTCATCACCGAGCGGGCATACGTCGAAACCGCGTGCGCAAAATCATCGCTGCTTCGCGCAATGTAAGAAATGCCCAATCCACCGCCGGCGTCAACATATTTAATTTTGTGTCCCTGCGCGCGGAGATCAAGCACAACTTCCGCAACGCGCTCCATGGCGGCAGAGAAAGGTTTTACATCGGTGATTTGCGAGCCAATATGTACGCTCACACCAGCCACGTGCAGCCATTTCGATTCAGCAGCTTGTCCATATAAACGGTAGGCCTCGGCCAAAGGAACGCCAAATTTATGCTCGCGCAACCCCGTTGAGATATAAGGATGGGTTTCAGCTGGAACATCGGGATTCACCCGCAGCGCAATCGGCGCCACGAGCTTGAGCTTTTCCGCACACTCGGCGAGTGTGCGCAGCTCTGATTGACTTTCCACGTTGAACAGCAAAATTCCCGCTTTGAGCGCAGCCTGAATCTCGACCACGGTTTTCCCGACGCCGGAAAATACAACATTCCTTGCTGCTGAGCGATTCACTTGCACGACGCGTTGAAGTTCGCCGCCCGAGACAACGTCAAATCCGCAGTTTTGCTTTGCCAGTAGCCGAAGTATGGCAAGGTTGGAATTCGCTTTAACCGAATAGCAGATGGTATGCGGGATCGGTTGAAAAGCGTCATCGAATGCCCGATAGCGCCGCAAAATTTCCGACGCCGAATAAACGTAGAGCGGCGTACCAAAGCGCTCGGCGAGGCGGGTCAAGGGAATTTGATCGCATAGCAGACTGCCTTGCCCGCGTTTATCGGTTGAGTAGGTAAATGCAGACGGCTGAGGAGGAGTTTTTCGTGACGGGCTCACTTCTTTTTTCCGGGCACAATTTTTTCTTTGTCTTTGGTCTTGCCGGCTGTCACTTTGATGGCGACTACCGTCTGGTCGTCAAATGTCGCCAGGCCGGCGGCATGTTCAGCGGCCGCGGAAAACAGCCGTTTCACCACGCAATCCACCGATTCATCATGGCATTGCTCGACGATCTTTTCGACGCGCGAACGTCCAAAAAGTTCGCCGGCGCGATTGCTGGCATCGAGAATGCCGTCGCTGAAGAAAACGAAAACATCGCCCGGCTTGCAGTAGAAGGTATATTCGTCATATTCCGCATCATCAAACAATCCCAGAGGCAAACCGGTTGCCTCCACAATCTGGGTTTTTCCATTCCGGCAGAAAATGGGACGGGGTAAGCCTGAATTGGCCACCTGCAAGGTGCGATCATGATCATCCCAAACCGCGTAAATAAGAGAGACAAACTGTCCCTCAATGCGGCGCTCGCTCAACGAATAATTGACCGCGGAAAGCATCTCTGCCGGGCCGGGCTCAATCGGAGCATGGGAGCGCAGAATTCCGCTCACCAGCGCGGCATAAATCGCTGCCGGCGCGCCTTTGCCGCTGACGTCGCCTACACTGATGGCGGTGCGGGAGTGGGAGTAGCTGACAAAATCATAGAGATCGCCGCCGATCGCGCGCGCCGGCACAAACTTCGCAGCAATTTCGAGATGCGCCAGCTTCGGCCAGGTTTGCGGAAGCAACCGCACTTGCAACTCCCGCGCAAGTGCCAGATCCCGCTCCAGGCGGCTTTCCTGCAACGCGATTTGTTCATAGAGGCGGGCATTCTCAATCGCGATCGCGACTTGCGCCGCAAGGGTTGTTACCGTGCGCTTGTGATCATCGGTGAAAAAATTGCGGCGCGTGTGCTCAAGGTCGAGGACGCCGATCACTTTGTCCTTATAAATCAGCGGTACCGCCAACTCCGATCGCGTCTCCGGATTGACCATAATGTATCTCGGGTCTTTGGTGACGTCCGGAACCAATACAGCCTCTTTGCTTTGCGCCGCCGTGCCAATTACGCCAACCCCCAATTTGCGGTCGTGCTTGATCTGAATATTCTGCTCAAAGCGCAGCGAAAAACGATGTTGTAATTTCTCTCCGGTGGAGTCAATCAGCAAAATGCTGAACATTTGATAGTCAATCAATCGCCGGAGTAATTCCGCAATGCGATTGAACAACTCGTCGAGATTCAAAATCGAAGTGAGCTCGCGCGAAATTTCGTTCAGCAGAACCAGCGTGCGTGATTGGCGGGCGCTTCTGGTATAAAGCCGCGCGTTTTCGATCCCAACCGCCATACGCGAGGCAATCAGCGTCAAAAGACGCTTGTGTTCTTCCGTAAAGGCGTTGGGCTGAGGGGATTCGAGATCCAAGACCCCAATAACCCGATTTTTTACGATGAGGGGGATGGCCAGTTCAGAGCGCGCGGAGGGAACAGCAGAAATATATTCCGGCTCATGCAAAACATCGCCCACCAACACCGGTTCCCGGCGCATCGCAGCAATACCGGTGACTCCTTCACCCACTTTTACCCGGGTACGCTCCACAAATTCAGGGGGATAGCCCACAGAAAAGCGGAAATACAACTCCTGGGTCTTTTCATTCAACAAAAGGATGGCAAGAATCTCGTAATCAATGACTTTGCGGACAAGCTCGGCCACACGACGCAGCGTCGTATCGAGATCAAGTGTGGTGTTCACCACGTCCGCAACTTCGAGCAATAGCGGATCAACCTTGGTTTGCAAATCAGTGGACAGGGCTGTCATGGAAAGTCGTACACCATCATACCAGCCGTCACCTGCGGCCCCCGAAGCGTGTTTGCTGCAAAATTTACCCGATAAATGGAAGTTCTACGGTGAGGTGTTACATGCGAAACAGCAGGGGAAAGCAATGAGCGTAAGCGATTTATCGCCAAACTGGCGGTTGGAGGGCGGAATGCATTGCAATATTATCTGTTACCTTATCTGCGTAAGCTCATCTAAGTATGCGGAGTAAACGGATGTCCGCAATGGCCCTCCCCCATACCGTTTCAGCTTTCGCCACGTTGCGCGACCGCTATCTGCGAATCCGGCAGCTGAGCATGCGCATTACCGAGGGTCTTTCGCCGGAAGATCAGATGTTGCAGTCCATGCCGGAAGCGAGTCCGGTGAAATGGCACTTGGCGCACACCACGTGGTTTTTCGAGACTTTCATTCTTGAGCCGCATGCGCCTGGCTATAAAGCGTTGGATCCGCGCTTCAAACATTTATTCAACTCTTATTACAAACAGTTGGGTTCGCACCCTTATCGTGGCGTTCGTGGATTGATGTCCCGGCCCAATTTTGAAGAAGTAGTGGCTTATCGCAAATATGTGGATGAAGCCATCTCGCAGCAGATTGAGCGATTTAGCCCTGAAGTGCTTTCCTTGTTGGAGCTTGGTTTAAATCACGAACAACAGCATCAGGAACTGATTTTGACCGATAGTAAGCACGCGTTATGGTCCGGTCCGCTGCGGCCAGAGCCGGCCAACAATTCCGGTCCGCGCGCGACTGCCCCACGGCTGCGCTGGATCGAATTCGAAGGGGGTATTCATCAGGTCGGCCATACAGGCAAGGGATTTTGCTTTGACAACGAATGTCCCCGTCACGAAGTTTTGTTGCAGCCTTTTTCTTTGGCTTCGCGGGTTGTGACCAACGGCGAATATATGCAGTTCATGGCTGACGGCGGCTACCGGCGCCCGGCATTGTGGCTCTCGGAAGGCTGGGATGCCGTCAACAATCAGCAATGGACTGCGCCACTTTATTGGGAGCGCCGCGATGACGGAGGCTGGTGGGAGTTTGCCAACCCCGGCATGAAACCCCTCGACCCCGCCGAGCCGGTTTGCCACGTGAGTTACTACGAAGCCGATGCTTATGCGCGTTGGAGTGGACACCGGCTGCCCACCGAGCAGGAGTGGGAAGTGGCTGCCGGAGAAAATCCAGCCCGCGGCACCATGCTTGAAGACATGATTTTTCATCCCCAAGCGGCGAAAGGTGAAGGAATGCAGCAATTATTTGGCGATGTCTGGGAGTGGAACGCGAGCGCCTACATGCCTTATCCGGGATTTGCACCCGCACCTGGATTGATCGGCGAATACAACGGGAAATTTATGTGCAGCCAGATGGTCCTTCGCGGAGGTTCATGTGCAACGCCCGCTAACCATATTCGTACCGCTTATCGCAACTTTTTCCCGCCATCCACGCGCTGGCAATTCTCGGGCATCAGGTTGGCGAAATGATTGCCCGCGAGCTCATTGCACTCCCTCCTTTTGCGCTGGATGTTGAACAGGGGTTATCGCGGATACCCAAATCGCTTCCGCCCAAACTGTTCTACGACCAACGCGGTTCAGAGTTGTTTGAAGATATTACCCGGTTGCCCGAGTACTATTTGACGCGCACGGAACTGGCAATCCTGCGCGAACGCTCTCGCGAAATCGTGGCTTCGGCTGGGCATGGAATTGCAATGGTCGAGCTTGGTGCGGGTACCGCAGCCAAGACCACCACGCTGCTGCAAGCCTTAAGCTCGACCCAGTTGCGCGTGCAGTATTTTCCCGTGGATATTTCCCGCAGTGCCTTGTTCGAAGCGCGTAAGAGAATCGAATCAGAGCTTCCCAGTGTCAACGTTCGCTCCGTGGTGGCAGATTTTAGCGAAGGTTTCGGCTTCTTGCGTGATATGCCGAGCCCCAAGATGGTCCTTTACTTGGGATCAAGCATCGGAAATTTCGATCCGTCCGAAGCGATCGCGATGTTGCAGCAGATCCGCGAGCACATGTTTACCGGCGACAGCCTTTTGCTGGGTATGGACTTAGTCAAAGATCTATCGGTATTGCTGCCGGCCTACGATGATTTGCAGGGGGTGACGGGGGAATTCAACCGCAACATCCTGCATCGCATCAACCGCGAATTCGACGGCGATTTCGATCTCGATTCGTTTGCGCATCGCGCCGTTTGGAATCCGGGCCGGTCCCGTATCGAAATGCACTTGGAAAGCTTGAAAGCTCAAACTGTGCGCCTGCGCCTTCTAAACATGCCAGTCTGCTTTGCTGAGGGCGAACGCATTCATACAGAGAATAGCTACAAGTACACAACGGCGATGGCGTGCCAGATGCTCGCCAACGGCGGCTTCACCCTAAGCCGCACCTGGACGGACAAACGAAAATGGTTTGCCCTCCACTTGGCGCAAATCTGACCGCATGCGCCTCAAGCGCGCGCGAAATCAATGTAGCCTTGCTGCACGTCGGTGCGGACGAGTTTCACGCGTAATCTATCGCCGACATCCAATCCCTGCTGGCCATGCACCAACATTCCTTCCACGTGCGGCTGTAAGGCGCGAACGAATGTTCCATTCGCATTAGCGCCAGTCACGATAGCGTCGAACACTTGCCCAATGCGATTGCGCATCGCGACCGCGGCGATCCGTTTTGCCATGGTGCGTTCCACTTTGCGCTCTGCGTTTCCTTTAACGGTGCAATTCTGCGCCACCGTGGAAAGTTCCGCATCGGAGTAGGGTGATGCTTGCCCGGCCAGCGAAGCCTTCATAAGCCTTTGCGTGACCAAATCCGCGAAGCGGCGATTCGGTGCGGTGGAGTGGGTGTAATCCAGAACGGCAAGGCCAAAGTGGCCAATCTCCGGGTCTCCGGGGCGTTCAAGAATATATTCTCCCGGGCCCATCAACTTGATGACCGTAAGCGAAAGGTCGGGGAAATGATCGGGGTCCGCTGCTTTTCTACGGATCAGCATGTCGTTCAGCGCTTTCGAATCAGGCGTGGCAGGAAGTTTTTCCCCATGTTCTGCTGCGAGGGCAACAATACGATCCCATCGTTCCGGCGTTTTCACAATTCGCCGAATCGAAGAAATTTTCTTGTCGCGCAAAGTGCGCGCAATCACGCCATTCGCCGCAATCATAAAATCTTCGATGAGATCGGTGGCGTGGTTCCGCTCCTGCCCGGCAATGCCCACAATTTCTCCCGATTGCAGAATCGGTACGGTTTCGTTGGTCTGAAGATTCAACGCTCCGTGACTAAACCGGTCTTTGCGCAGGCATTGCGCCGCCACATCCTGTAATTTGAGTTGCGCCTGCAAATCCGTTGAATCGGCAACTTTATCGGGCGCATCGGCCCGTCCTTCGAGCCAGGCCCCGACCGCGTTATAAGTCAGTTGCGCCTTGTTGCTGACCAGCGCCCGATAGACATCGGAGGTAATCACCTGTCCCGTACTATCAATCGTGTATTCAATAATGACGCTGAGACGCTCTAGATTTTCGAGCAGGGAAGTCAGCCCGGTCGAAAGCTGCTCCGGCAACATGGAGAAATTTCGCACGCCTGTGTAAACCGTGGTTGTCTCAATGGCGGCGTAGGCATCAATCGGAGTGCCCTTGGCCACGAATGTATCCACGTCGGCGATGCCAATCAAAACCTTGATATCGTCGTTCGGCAACCGCTCGGCATATTCAATTTGGTCAAGATCGCGCGAGGTGTCGTTATCAATCGAAGACCAAAGCAAATTGCGTAAATCGCGGACCGATGAACTCGCGGATACGGCAGGCGGATGCGCTACCAGCACATCCAACTGTTTTTGCGCTTCCGCCGGGAAATCAGGCTGGAAGCCGAACTCAATCATGGTTTGTTTAGCGGATGCTTGCAGGTCGAAGTGTTGCTGCCGGAAATCTTGCATATAAATCGATATTACAATGCAAGGATTAAAAATTAAGTTGTCGGGATAAAAACAGACACGGGCAGCTATGTGATCATGCTGGCAACCACGTTAAAGATGTGGTTGGCGTCAATGCCGATGATTTTCAGGGTATAGAGCAACACCATCAACAATCCCAGCATGGCAGCATATTCCGCTACCGCTTGACCTTGCTCTTCCCCAAGATGCGACCAAAAACCCTTAAAGCGTGTGACCAAGTGGCAATCCCCTGAGAGTGGGATGGGCCTCCGTGCGTTCCAGAGGCTTAACATTGTTTTAATAATCCATTTGGTTAGCCCATTGTGTCTATAGCTCGTAAGTGGGGGAGTCCAAAGACTCTACAAAAGCAGCATTTGTTTGGAGTCTGCATTTGTGTAGCGGGCGATATAAGCTTTCACGCGGTATTTCTTTGCTGTGTTGTCCGAACTCATCGATCGTACCGTTCCGTAAATCGGCCGCTCCGGCCATGGGCGGTCGTAACGGCCCAGCGTCCAGAAATATCCTGCATAAGCATTCGGATCCCGCCCATCCAGCGACCAGCGGTCCATAATCGCGATCATGTGGCCGAGCGCTTCGCGGGGCGTTCGCGACCACTCCAGAATCTTCTTTGCCCATAACATTCGCATGTAGTTATGGAACCATCCTTCAATCCGCAGTTGACCCATAGCCGCATTCCACAGCGCATCATGGGTTTGGCCGTTTTCTAATTGCGTGCGCGTATAAACGTGAGGACGCGCATCCCCCGCATGTTTGGACAAAGTTTCCAAAGCCCACCCGGGAAGGGAATCAAAGTGGTCGTAAGTTTTAGGAAGAAATGCGCAAGTATTAAACGCTAGCTCGCGCCAGGTCACAAGCTGGTCGAGAAAAGCTTCGGCCCCTGCGCTTACGCCCCACCACCCCTCGCGAATGCCATTCGCTTTCGCGCCCAGCTTAAAGACGCTCCACTTCTCCTGCTTCATCACCTCGTGGAAAATTTCATGCGCCCCAATCTGGCCAAAGTGTAAATAGGGTGAGAGCCGGCTCGTGCCTTCAATTTCGGGTTCATTGTGCGCATCTTTGTAACTGGACAAAGCATTCTTTAAGAACTTTGTAAGCGCTTGCCTCGCCTCAACTTCTCCTCCGTGAGTCGCGACGGTTGGAACCGTATGATCGATCTCCAGCTTCGCCAACGCTTGGGCATCTCCAGAAAGAAGTTCTTCAGGCGCAGCAGGCCATTTTTTCTGTATTTTCGCCAATAAGCCACTCGGCTTAGGTAAATCGAGATTCGCTAAAGGATTGGCTAGCGGGAACTTATCTGCATAAAGCGGCAAACTCTTCTGCATGTGCCGACGATAATGAAAGGCCGCGGTGAAAGCGTGATCAGCCGCGCGCATGGGAAGAACGCCATTGCTATCAATAGCTTCCATCGCCGCTGTAATTTTTTTGGCAGCAGCGGTGACCATCCTTGGCAGGAAGAAGCAGGGATAATCATCGGTCACCACAACGCAAGCCTCAGAGGCAAGCGCCGCTAGCAAACCTTTGTCGGCATCTTTATGGGGCTCAATATACGGATAATAAAAGGCTGGAATGTCTTTGAATATACTGGCCTTATCCGCCATGCCGTCGATCACAAAACGATGCAGGCGATCCGACGCCCAAGGATAAGCTACGCGCAACGGCTCAAATACCACAAGCGCCTTGCCCAGCTTGTGCGCCCAATCAATGGCACGATCCAATGCAAAATTAAATGCTGTTCGCCGCGCTGCGATCATCCAATAAAGTACGTAGCTCGCTTCATCGCGAATTGGCGTTTGATTCAAACCGCGCACGCGATGCAGAAATCGGTCTGGTTTGGCTTGGTCGGAGGTTTGATCAATAGAGCTGGGCATGTTCACAAAAGAGCAATCCGCGGAGGCTTCCCGTGCGTAGATTGTATGTAACTTATTGGCGGATGGCGACTCTAACTCTATGAATCTTAAGTATTGCTTTTCATAAGGAGAAAATCCATGACCCGCATTTCACGTTATATGTTGCCGGTCGGCGTGGTTTTACTGGTTGCCGCTTTCATCTCGCGCAATGGAGCCAGCGCCGCTAGCGGAGCCTCGGTTCCCGCTCCGGTGGTGGACGCGCAACTGGCTTCCTCCGGGACCCAGACCGCGGTATTTTCCGGCGGTTGCTTCTGGGGGGTACAGGCCGTATTTCAACACGTAAAGGGCGTGATCAGCGCCACTTCGGGCTACACCGGCGGAGCCGCTGCGACCGCCCACTACGATATCGTCAGCACCGGTGAAACGGGACATGCTGAATCGGTGGAAGTCAAATATGACCCCTCGAAAATCACCTACGGAAAATTGCTTCAGGTTTTCTTCTCTGTAGCGCACGATCCGACGGAGTTGAACCGGCAGGGGCCGGACGATGGCACCCAATACCGCTCCATGATTTCTTATACGACCGAAGAGCAGAAGAAAATCGCGCAGGCTTACATCGCGCAACTGGATCAGGCCAAAGTTTTTCGCAGCCCGATTGTGACGCAGGTCGTGCCCTTTAAAACATTCTATGAGGCCGAGGGATATCACCAGAATTATGCGACGCTGCATCCCAACAATCCCTACATCGCTATCAACGACGCTCCGAAGGTGGAGCACTTGAAACAGCAATTGCCCGATTTATATCGCGACCGCTAGAGATTCATAGGAGTCTGAATTTTATGGTGAACCGCAGACAATTTTTAACCGGCTCAGCCGTAGCCTTCGGCGGAGTCGCGCTCATCTCCTGGCTCAAGAATCCAGAAGTTCCGACGGTGTCGGCGGGTGGCGCGCCGCCCGTTCCCGGCAAAGTCAAAATCGTGCAATTTAGCGATTCGGGTAAAAAGTTGGGCGTAGTGACCGTGGATAAAGTCATCAAGACCGATGCCGAATGGCGCAAGCAGCTTTCGCCCGATGCTTATGAAGTTACGCGCAATCAAGGCACGGAACGCGCTTTTACCGGAAAATATGCTGAAACTCACGACAAAGGTCTCTACCGCTGCATTTGTTGCGACAACGCCTTATTCAGTTCAGCCACAAAGTTTGACTCCGGAACCGGCTGGCCGAGTTTCTGGGCCCCGATTGCGCAGGAAAATGTCACAACAAAAACTGACGTTAGCTTCGGTATGGAGCGTACGGAAGTGAAGTGCACGGAATGCGATGCACATTTGGGCCATGTTTTTGATGACGGTCCGGAGCCGACGCATCTTCGTTACTGTATGAATTCTGTTGCATTAAAGTTCATAGCCCAGACTTAACTCCTAAGTGCCCGTGGACGATATACTTGAATGAGGGTAGCCCCCTCATTCGGTAAATCAGCATTCGGTAAATCAACGGACATGAAAACGCCTTCCAATCTTCCGCACATTGCTTACTTTTCCATGGAAATCGCCCTCGAGCCTGACCTGCCCACTTATAGCGGCGGGCTGGGCATTTTAGCCGGGGATACTTTGCGCTCAGCCGCCGACTTGGGCGCGCCCATGGTGGCGGTCACGCTGGTTTATCGCAAAGGTTATTTCAGGCAATCGCTGGATGCCAATGGAAGGCAGTCCGAACAGCCGCAGCCCTGGGACCCTGCGCTAAAACTGAAAGAAGCCAAAGAGCGCGTAAAAGTTGAAATTGAAGGACGAACGGTTTGGGTGCGCGCGTGGAAATACGTAGTTCTGGGCGTGACCGGAGAAACCGTTCCAGTCTATCTCCTCGACACCAATCTTCCCGAAAATTCTGAATGGGACCGCACGCTGACCGATTCTCTTTATGGCGGTGATCCGCGCTATCGCTTGTGCCAGGAAATTGTCCTCGGTTTGGGTGGATTGCGCATGATCCACAAACTCGGCCACACCCAGCTTGATGGCTACCACATGAACGAAGGCCACTCCGCGTTGCTAGCGCTTGGACTGCTGGAGCGCCGTCTCGACCAGAGTTTTGCCGGACGAGTCAAACAACTCGATATTGATAGCATTCGCAACCTCTGTATTTTCACCACACATACCCCCGTGCCCGCCGGGCACGATCAGTTTTCGCGGCAGTTGGTGCGTGCCACCCTCAATGAGAGCGCGGCCTCTCTCTTGGATGAAGCCGAAGCCTGGCAAGGCGATTTTCTGAATATGACTTATCTTGCCCTGCGTTTCTCCGGTTACGTCAATGGCGTGGCCATGCGTCATGGTGAAGTCTCACGAGGCATGTTCCCGGAATACGAAATCAGCGCCATCACCAATGGCGTTCATGCCATCACCTGGGTCTCCACGCCCTTCGCAGAACTTTTCGACCGTTACATTCCCGGCTGGCGCACCGACAATCACTATCTGCGTTATGCCATCAGTGTTCCGCTCGAAGATATTCGCCGCGCCCATACACGATGCAAAACGGAACTGTTTGACCGCATTCGAGAACTGAATGGCATTCAGCTCGATCCAACCATTCTCACCCTCGGCTTCGCCCGTCGCGCCAGTACTTATAAGCGAGCGGATCTGCTCTTTCATGATGTCGAGCGCCTGCGGGAAATTGCTCTAAAAGCTGGCCCCCTTCAAATTGTCTATGGTGGAAAAGCCCACCCCCATGACGAAGGCGGAAAAAGACTCATCCAAAAAGTATTTGCCGGCGCGAGCGCGGTAGCCGACCAGATTCGTACCGTCTATGTCGAGAATTACGACATGCACTGGGGCCGCTTGCTCACCAGCGGCGTGGATATCTGGCTGAACACGCCGTTGCGCCCGCAGGAAGCTTCCGGCACGAGCGGAATGAAAGCGGCGATGAACGGTGTGCCCAGTTTCAGCGTGGTGGATGGCTGGTGGGCGGAAGGGCACATCGAAGACGTCACCGGCTGGGCCATCGGCAACAACGACGTGGCCGAAGACCCGCTCGAAGAAGTGTCCACACTTTACGACAAGCTGGAAAACAAAATCGCTCCCATGTTCTACAAAGACTCCAACCGCTTTGTAGGCGTGATGCGCTCGGCCATCGCGTTAAATGGATCTTTTTTCAATACGCAGCGCATGTTGCAGCAATACATTGCGAACGCTTATATCGGGCATGACGAAATTGCCGTGCCGGCGCCTGGTTCTCTCGCGGTGTTGCCCAACGAGCCGTAACGAGCACGTTAACCCCGGCGCAAATCAGCAAATGAAACAGATATACTGCGCTCATGCGGATGTTTGTAAGGTTGTTTTCTCTTACTGTTTTGTTTTCCAGTCTGATTTCCTTCGCGCAAGCTGACAAACAAAATCCTCCGACCGAAGCGGAAAAGACGGCCGCACCCCGCGCCCGCATCGCTTTGGCGCTCGAAGGTGGAGGCGCGCTGGGGCTGGCCCACATCGGCGTGCTCGAGTGGTTCGACGAGCACCATATCCCGGTGGATGTCATTGCGGGCACGAGCATGGGCGGATTGATCGGCGGCTTTTACGCCAGCGGCATGCAGGCAACCGAAATCAAGGAATTTGCCGCCGGCATCAATTGGAATAAAGCGCTGCGCAATCAAATCCCTTATGGCGATCTCGCATTCCGCCGCAAGGAAGATAAACGCGCATATCCCGCGGACCTGGAATTTGGATTAAAAGGCGGCGTGCATCTACCCATCGGATTTAACTCTGGCCAGGAAGTCGGCCTGATTCTCGATCGCATTGGCGCCCCCTATGTGGGCATGGATAGTTTCGATGAATTGCCAACGCCGTTCCGTTGCGTAGCCACGGATCTGGTTTCGGGCAATGCGGTGGTCTTCGACCGTGGTTCGCTGGCGGACGCGTTACGCGGAACCATGTCATTGCCGGGTGTTTTCAATCCTGTGCGTGAGAATGGGCAAGTTTACGTGGACGGCGGACTGGTGGACAACCTGCCTGTGGACGTGGCCCGCAGCATGGGTGCGGATATTGTAATCGCCGTCCATTTGCGCGCGAAGCCGTTGAATGCGAAACAAGGCCTTTCCGCACTGGATGTATTGCAGGGCTCGGTGAGCGTGGTGATTGCCGCCAACGAATTGCAAAGTATGGAGCAGGCGGATGTCTTAATCTCGGTTGCTACTGAAGATTTTGGAACGCTTGATTACAGAGAGGCTGACAAGTTGGAGCAGTTGGGTCTCGCCGCCGCGCAGCAAAAAGAAAATATTCTCAGCCGGTTCGCGTTAAATGACGCCGACTGGAATGCCTATCTCGCGGAGCGGGCTGCCCGCCGGAAAACCGTTCCAGTCCCGCAGTTCGTGAAAGTAGTCGGGCCGAGTCCTGAGGTGGCGCGCGGGCTCGAGAAAAAATTGCAGGAAAATGTCGGCAAACCCCTGGATTATACGAAGTTAAACCAGGACATGAACGAGATAACCGGCCTCGGGCGCTTTGCCCGCGCCAGCTATGGGATGACGCAGCAAAATGGCCTCTCTGGATTGCTGGTCAAGACGGAAGAGAAAGAATATGGCCCACCCATTGTGAATCCGCTCGTCGTGGTGGATGGTTCGGATTACACCAATGTCCGCTTTGGTTTAGGCGCGCGGATTACGTGGCTGGACATCGGCGGGTTCGGTTCAGAATGGCGTAACGACTTTCTCATCGGGTCACAATACTCGCTTTATTCTGAGTATTATCATCCGCTGAAGTGGTCGAGCCCATTCTTCGCCGCGCCGCGCTTGTTTGCCAGCGACTCTCCCTTCGACCTTTACGATAACGACTCGCGCGTGGCCAGCTATCGCGAGTACATGGAGGGCGGAGGGCTTGATTTCGGCATCACTTTCAATCGCTTCAACCAGTTGCGCTTTGGCTACCAGATTGGGCATCTCAGTCTGACCAAACAGATTGGAGCTTCAGACCTCGACAATTTGGCTGGCCGGCAGAGTTTTTCGCGCATTCTATATACCTACGACGACACAGACGATCCGACGCTGCCGCGCCAGGGGATTAACGTCAAGACCCGGCTGGAGTTTTATGATGCGAATCCGGGGGCGGACCAGCATTTTCCGCTCTTTGAGAGTCAAACTGGGTTTTTTAAGCGCATTGACCGGCCATCTTCGCTTTTTGTGCTGGCTTCAGGAGGAACGACCTTCAACCGCAGCGATATTGGCTTACCCCCATTCGCATTGGGCGGCCCTTTGCGATTAGGCGCTTATGGCACCAATGAATTGCTGACGAACCAGTACTTTCTCATTCAGCCGGGATACATTCGCCAACTGAAAACGTTGTCGCCTTTGTTTGGGAACCATGTTTATGCAATTGCGTCGTACGAAATTGCAAAGACATACGACGATCTCTTTCACGAATCGAAATTGCCCAACGACGTGAACCTAGGGATTCTGGTGCAGACGTTCTTCGGGCCGGTAGTTTTTGGCGGAAGCGTCGGCGATTCCGGCCACCGCAAGTTTTATTTCCAGGTGGGAAGGTATTTCTAGCGCTATGTTGTTGAGAATTCGTGTAAGTGATTGATTCTTCGTTCAGGGTCTTTTGTGCGATGAAAAATCGCGTGGAGACCTCCGCGCTGGATACCCCGTTTTGCCCTCTAGAACGCCCCAGGTTGGGCGATTGCGCCTAAGGGCGACTCGAAGGGTATCCCGGAATTTAGAATCGCCCTACGTGCCTCTAAACGCTCCTGCGAGGGTTTCCCGTAATGGGAAAATATGCCCATCAAATCGTATGTACAAAAGCGCAATGTTATGAGAGATTTACCCGTTCTTGCATGCCAGCCAGCATCGCTTCCAGCATATCGAGCCCAAAGCGCGCTCCGCGTCTGTCTGGGTCGCTGGTCGGATTGTAAGTCGCGAGGGACAAGGCTCGAATATTCAGAGTCTTGGCGGCAGATTGAATCGCGCTACGCAACGCAGCACGTTTCGGAGCTTTGGGGGACGGCGTCATGCCTCCCGGAACTTCTTGTGGCCCCGCGACATCAACGTCGAGGTGCAGATACCATGCCGGAGCGTTCTTACTCCGCGGCGCGAGAAGCTCCGCCACACGCCGGCCGGGATCATCGTCGAAGTATTCCGCATCGAGGCGCGCGATGGGATGTCTCTCCAATGCAGTAATTTCTTCGGGATCTAAATCGCTCGCCCCGATGAGTGCGGCGGCCTCGGGGCGAACCGGTTGCGCGAGTCCGGCTTCGGATTGCCAATCGGCGCAGTCCCATCCGAGGGCGACGGCGAAAGGCATACCTCCAACGTAGCCCGTGGTCGTGGTGGCGTAAGTGTGCAGGTCGCCATGCGCGTCGAACCACGCGATGCCCGGAGTCATTCCGGCGCGGGCGATGCCACCGGCGACACCGACGGCATGAGAGCAATCGCCTTCAAGCACGACGGCGAGTCCATTGGGATCGCGCAGCGCATCGGCGACAGCGAGCGAAGTCCGTTTGGCGATGCGGGCAAGATTGGTGACGATGTCGCGTGTGCGCTCGGCGCGAGGAAGCTCAATCCAGGTTGTGTTTTGAATCTTATGGCCGAATTTACGGCACACGGATTCGAGTCCGCGATCGAGAAACGCCTGCGGCCCAAGCGCATAAGCCCAACGGGCGACGTCAAGCTGATAGGGAACGCAGATGAGGGAGATGTTCATGACGCCTAAGATATTTAATCACGTGGAACCGATACCACATGCGGAGCGTGTCATCCTGAGCAGAGTCGAAGGACCCCGTGCTTGCTGGAAGCGAGACAGGCTTGGCAAGGAATTCTCACGAGGCCGTGCTGAGAACGCCTTGATGGGCCGGTGCAAGATTTATGGGTGCATGAGATCCTTCGACTGCATGGGCTTTCGCGGAGCGAAAGCCCATTTCGCTCAGGATGACAGACAAGAGAAAATCTAAGCCATCGTCAGCACAACTCTGAATTCCGCTTTGCCGCTCATCATGCGGTCGTAGCCTTCGTTGGCTTTTTCCAAGGGCATTTTTTCAATCATGGGGCGAACTCCGGTCAGGCTGGAGAAGCGCACCGTGTCTTCGGAGTCAGTCGGAATGCCCGAGGCCCAGCCCTTGATGCTCTTCTTTCCATTAATTAACTGGATCGGGCCCACTTCAATCAAGTCGGGGCTCGCGCCGACCACGACCAGCGAGCCGTTGGTGCCAAGGCCGTTGATGAGGGGAGACATGGATTTCCCGCTGGGCGCGGTGGCGAGAATGACTTTCGCTCCGCCGAGCTTTTGCAACTCTGCGGCTGGATCTCCGGCAGCACTGTCAATGTAAACGGCTGCGCCTAACTTCTTGGCCAGCACGGCGTTCTGCGGGCCGCGGCCAATGGCAGCGACTTTGTATCCAAATTTGTTTGCGTATTGAATACCCAAATGGCCGAGGCCGCCAACGCCCTGAACGGCAACGAGGTCTCCGGGAAATGCTCCGGCATGGCGAAGCGCGTTGTAAGTGGTGACGCCTGCGCACATGAGCGGAGCGGCTTCTTCGAAGGAAAGTTCTTCCGGCAGGTGGGCGAGACCTTCGATAGGGGCAAGCATGTACTTCTGGTAGCCGCCGTCGAAATGAATTCCAGTAATCTGAAGACGTTCGCAGTTGCCGAAGTCACCGCGGCGGCAGGGAAGGCATTGTCCGCATTGCTTGCCGTGCCAGCCGACGCCGACGCGCTGTCCTTTTTGCCAGTTGGTGACGCCGGGGCCGACTTCGTCAATGATTCCGGCAACTTCGTGGCCGGGGATGCGGGGAAAAGTGATGCCGGGCCACATCGCTTCGCGCGTGAGGACATCGCTGTGGCAGATGCCGCAGGCTTTGACTTGAATGCGAACCTGGCCAGCCGCGGGAGCGGCAATTTCACGTTCTTCGAATTCAAAGGGCGCGTGGGGCTTATTAGAAACGGCAACGAGATTCTTGGGCATGATGGCTCCTCGGGAAATTAGAAAAGTTCGAATCATCCCGCCCGTGGCGCAAAAGACGCGCAAAGAACGGGGCACTCATTAACAACAAGTACAGCTCTCAACACATAGATGCATAACAGTTTGGCAGGATTCTGAAATGTGGAGTTTGCGGCAACAGAGTGAAGATTTTTGCCATCTAAAACAGGCCGAGGTACACGATCATGCCTAAAATCTGCCCGAAGTGCGGACGCGAGGGTGATCCGAATAATCTTTTTTGCGGCATGTGCGGCAAGCCATTGTTCGATGTACAGATGGCTAGGCCACCTGCGCATGCAGTGCACAGGGCAGCCCAGGAACTTGTACGAACCGCGACGATGAGGGAACCGGCGCCATCATTGAGTGGTTTCTCAATGCTAGGGTTGTCTGAAAATCCTCCGGAACCGAGCCCCACATATTTATTGGAAGATGATGCGACTTCTTCGCATTGGGGAAGGCGGTTGATTCTTTTCGCGGTGTTGCTGGCTGGCGCGGCTATTGCCGCGTGGCATTGGAGAACGCAACTCAAAGAATTGGAAGTGAAATATATTCAGCAGGCTCCAGCGGTGCAGTCCGGTACGGTGACTTATTCAGCGCAGTCGGTTTCCACAGCGGGATCGGAAGTTGCGGGAACGAATCCAAATGCGCAGGTGATGACGGCAAATCAGCCGATTGCGGATGTTCCAGGTGCGACTGAAACAAATCTGCCAACGCTCGGTCAAGCCCAAAATCCCGCGGCACAATCTATGGTGGACTCGCAACCAGAAGCGCCTACGGCTCCTGACAAAAATTCAACCCCACAAACGGCGTTGGATTTGCCAGCGAATCCTCCTGCGAAAACTAAAGCTTCCCCGAAAGATGCGCCGCCGATGATTGATTCCGATGCCATGGCGTACGAAGCGGAGGGAGAAAAGTATCTTTATGGAACCGGGGTTCCGCAGAATTGCTCGCACGCGCTGCAAGGATTGACGTTGGCAGCGGAGCGGACCAATGCGAAAGCGGAAGGCGTTCTGGGAACGATGTATGCCACCGGACACTGTGTGAATCCGAGCCTTCCGATGGCGTACCGCTGGTTTGCCAAAGCATTGCAACAGGATCCGGCGAACACGCGCATCGAGAGGCAGATGCAAGTGCTTTGGGAGCGCATGACGCCCGACGAACGACGGGTTGCAGAAGAGAGGGATTGAGTATAACCAGCAAAAACAAGGATGCGGGCCAAACGCGCGAGTTTACGCGCGGCCCGCTCAGGTCCTTCGACTCGCGCAAAAGCGGCGCTCGCTCAGGATGACAATATTTCTTTCAGTTTAATGCGAGAACGAAATGTTGATTCCCGTGGAGAGCAACACGTCGTTGGTCTTCTTTCCCGCCGGCGGATTGGTCACGTAAATATCCCCAAAGCTGTTCTGCCATCCAAACCACTTGCTGATTTTCGTGACGGTGCCAAGGCCAAACGTCGCGCGGTATTGGCTGGTGTCGTTGAAGTCAGGGAAAATATAGCCCTTTTCCGTGACGACCGTGCTTTTACCTAAATTGTGGGTCAGTTCTTCACCGAACGTCCCTGCGGCGAAGTTGTTGCTGTAGGTTCCCATGTGAATACCGTTGACGAAATTGTCATAATTTTCATGGGTGAAGTTGGCGCCGGCGAGTAAGTCGAGCTGAGTGTTGGCCGTTTTGATGAGGTGGAAACCAAGACCACCGCCGAACACGCTGCGTATGTTCAAGGTTTGCAGTTGGTCTGCCATGAAATCCGCGCCAACGAAGCCGAAGAGCCGCGGCGTTAAATTGTGATCATAGCGAACGCCGCCCTGAATGACGTTGGCGGTGGTGCTGGGGCTGGCCCCAGAGGCATTATTGGTTGCATACACAGAGTTTGTGTACAGGCTCAATTTGTCGTTCAATCCTGTGCGCGCGGCATTGAATGCCAAAGCAATGTTCTCGGTTTCGCTATTGCCTGCGGTGAGGGCGAAGCCGAAGTTCGCGCCGCCAGTCCATCCCTGCATAAGTCCCGGATGTTGCAGCTTTACAAACGCAGCTTGCTCATCGGATGAGCGCAATGCCGCGATGTTGGCTCTCGCAACCGTGACGGGAGGCTGCGATTGCACGACGACGGAATCATCCTGCGTGGTCACGGTGCCGTTGTACAACTTCTTGTCGGCGCTGTTCTCGACATAGACGGGCTTGTCGGTGGAGAAGGACTGGATGGCGTCCATTTGAATATCCACTGAGCCGAGGGCATCGGTCTTTAGCGTGAGGACTTTGCCATCGTATTTGACGACAGTCCCGGTGAGGTGATCGCCGTTTTTCAAAGTGACCTGGTCGGCATAGGCGGCGATGGTACAAAAGGAAAGCAATGTGACTAACAGCCATTGACTGCGCATAAAAATAGAAATACTCCTGACGAATTTTGTTGGTTGAGAAGTGGCGAATTGTTGGTTGAACTCGGAGTTTTATTCTCCGAATAAGACATTATAGATGCCGCCGCCGAGCGCTCCACCGATAAGAGGTGCAACCCAGAAGAGCCAGAGCTGCGAGAGCGCCCACCCGCCGACGAAAAGTGCCGGGCCGGTGCTGCGTGCCGGGTTTACCGAAGTGTTGGTCACGGGAATGCCGACGAGGTGAATCAAAGTGAGACAGAGGCCGATGGCGATGGGAGCGAATCCTTTGGGCGCGCGGCTATCGGTTGCGCCCATGATGACGAAGAGAAAGAACATCGTAAGGACGATTTCTGCCACCAGGCAGGCGATGAGGGAATATCCGCCGGGGGAGTGTTCGCCGTAGCCATTGGATGCGAATCCGCCGGCTAGGTCGAAGCCAGCTTTTCCACTGGCGATGACATAGAGTACGCCTGCGGCGACGATGGCTCCTGCAACTTGTGCAACGACATAGGGAAGAAGCTCGGAAGCAGGGAAGCGCTTGCCGACAACAAGGCCGACAGAAACGGCCGGGTTCAAGTGGCAACCTGAGATGTGTCCAATGGCGAAAGCCATGGTGAGTACGGTGAGACCGAAGGCCAGGGCCACGCCAGCAAAGCCGATGCCCAATGATGGAAATGCCGCGGCGAGTACGGCGCTGCCGCATCCGCCAAATACAAGCCAGAACGTGCCAAAGAATTCTGCTGCTGATCGTTTTCCGACGCCCATGATAGCCCTCCGATGAAATTTCCTAAATTGGGAACGGCAAAACTCTAGCAGTTTCGTAGGAAAGAAGGAAGAAGGGAATTATTTGCAGTGGGTCAGTTTGATAGGGAAGCGAGCCCATCGCGGCGATTGTTGTGCCGCAAAGTACGCGACACACCGCGCGGCTCGCACAGATTCTTCGCCGTGCAAAGAACGCTTGCTCAGGATGACAATCAAACTGACCCACTACCAATTATTTTTCGGCAGACGCCGGGTTGGGAGAATCTTCCTGAATGTGCAGCATCCCTACGAGCGCTTGATAGAGCTTGGTGCGCGTGGCCGAGCGTTCACTGGCGCGCGTAATGTAACGCACGCGCACCTCTGTGCCTGAGTCAGTGGGACGAACGTTTACGGCCGGGGCGGCCGAAGTGGCGTGCACGTGATAGCCGGAGGCTGCGCGGCTCCATTCCTGTTCGGCAGCGCGGACATTCTCAGCAGTTTCTTTTTGCACCAACTTCTGAATGCCTTCGACAATCGGATACGGACTCTGCGCTGCGGGCACGGTGATCTGTACTTCGTCCCATAGCCACTGCCCGACGGTGGAAAAATTGAAGAAGTGGCCTTCGATGGCGAAGCTGTTGACGAAGGCGACTTTCCGTCCGGTGGGATGGCCAGTGTCAGTCCAATTGCCGGTTTCGAGGAGAACAGTACGGAGAAGATTGATTTCGACGACTTGTCCCGCAACGCCGTCAATTTCCACCCAATCGCCGACACGCATGCCGTTGCGGCCCATGAGCACAAACCAGCCGAAGAAGGCAACTACAAAATCTTTCATGGCAACGGTCAAACCAGCGCCAGCGAGGCCGAGAATGGTCGGGGTTTGACTGGGCGCGCCGAAAACCACGAAGGCGGCGAGTAAAACGGCAATGACTTGCAGCGCAAAGCGAATGACAACGCGCAGAGTGTGCAGGCGAGTGCGCTCGTGGTGAGTTTCATCCAAGAAACGGTTGAGGGCGACATCAAACAAGTACAAAACGAGGGCAATAAGAAGAATCAGCAGTAGTGAACGTAAAATTCCGAACAGAACTTTGCGCTGCTGTACGCTTAGAATAGATTGCCAATTCCCATATATTTCAGCAAGTTGCTGCTCATCCTGAATGCGTTTGTCGAGATCAGCAAGGTTTCTCTGGTCATCGCTGAAATGCTTCAGAGAAACCATGGCGTCGCTTGCTGCTTTTTTGGAAGACTGCTTGTCGCCTTTGCCTTGTTGTGCGAATCCAGCAGCCTGCTGCTTGGCAGCATCGCGATCGTTCTTTTCCGCATTTACCTGCTCTTCGAGAGTTTTGTGTCGGGTGCTTAATCTTCCGGCTTTGTCCAGCGCAGCCTGTCGGGCCTGCGCGAGCTGCGCCTGATGATCGCGCAAGGATGACCATGCGCGAAACTGCCCAAGCAAATTGGTGGCTTGAATATCCACCGGCACAAATTGAATCTGCCCGCTTTGAGCCGCTGTGTGCGATGCCTCATGGGAATTCAGCAGCTTCTGGATCTTTGCCTGGGGATCGGCTCCCGCCCTTTGGATGTCCTCCTTTGCGTCGTCTTGTTCATCCTGATCGAGTTCGAGCTGCGCTTTGGCGACGTCAATCTGGTCCTGGATGGAATCTTTCTGTTTGTCGGGCGCAGAACTCAGCTGCTTGGTGAGATGAGCAATCAGGTCTTGATCGGCTTTGACAGCGGCATCCATGCGGGCCTGCCGGGCGAAGAGTTCTTTCGTTTCTGGAGTAATAGGAGGCGTTTGCGCGGCGGCGTTGCGAAGCGCGTCGGAGAAGGCAAGGTCCACTTCGTGATCGGCGACTTTTTGGGCTTCGTGATCCAGCTCTTGCTCGGGCGGGGTTGACGCGATGGCTGCCAGCACTTGCGCAGTTTTCAGTGGAGTTTCATCCACCACCGGAGTTGGCTTGAGTTTGTCCTTAACCGGACGCGGATCCTCAGGCGCTTGCGGCGGCTCGTAGGTGAGCGTCATGCCCACGATCACCACAAGGGCAAGGATCGCCAGGGAAAGCGAAATAATCCACTGCCGCGTTTTCATCCAATTCAACATTCGATTCATTGCGCCAGCTGTTGCCCCATTATAAGTTCGGATTTCAGGATTGGGGCAGCGGGAGCCTGCGCAGGCACTCCCGATTTATGGCACCCAGTCGGCAATGAAGATATTGGTTTCGTGCGGAGCTTTGGCATTACGGTTCGAGGCCCAGACGAGTTTCTTGCCGACGGGGCTGAACATGGGGAAGCCGTCGAATCCGTCGCTGTAGGTGATGCGCTCGAAGTTGGTGCCATCGAGATTGATGGCGTAAAGCTCGAAGTTGCCCATGCCGCCAGTCGCACCGACGTTGGACGAAAAGATGATGCGCTTGCCATCGGGATAGAAAGATGGGGCGAAGCTGGCTGCGCCAAGGTTTGTAATCTGACGCTTGCCGCTGCCGTCGGCTTTCATGGTCCAGATTTCGAGAGAAGTGGGGCGGATGAGATTTTGCTTGAGCAAGTCTTTGTATTCGGTGATTTCTTTGTCTGTCTTGGGATGATAGGCGCGATAGATGATCCATTTTCTGTCTGGGGAATAGAATGGGCCGCCGTCGTAACCGAGTTCGTGGGTCAGTTGCTTGACGTGTTTGCCGTTTGCGTCCATTGAATAGATATCGAGGTCGCCATTTCGCAGGGAAGTAAAGACAATCTTTTTGCCGTCTTCGGAGATGGTCGCTTCGGCGTCGTAGCCTGGCGTAGTTGTGAGCTGCTTGAGGTTTGTGCCATCTGGATTGGCGGTGAAGATGTCGTAGCCGGGATAGAGCGCCCAGACATAGCCTTTGGAAAAATCAGGACGTGGCGGGCAGTCGGGGCTGGCCAGATGCGTCGAAGAAAACAGAATCTTCTTGCCGTCGGGATAGAAATACGAGCAGGTCGTGCGACCTTTGCCGGTGGAGACCATCTTCTGGTCGCTGCCGTCAACGTTCATAGTGAAGATCTGGTCGCACTTCACGTCGCCATGAGAAGTCTGATAGATCAGATTGGTGCCGTCGGCGGAAAAGTAAGCTTCCGCGTTTTGTCCGCCGAAGGTCAGCTGCTTCACGTTGCGCAGGTGAGTTTCCTGCGGAGTGGCTAAATCTGACGCTATGGTTGTTTGTGCATTGGAAGTTCCCAAGCAGACTAGAGTTGATGCGAGTAACGCCGCAGCTATGTTTTTCATGTGATGGCGGGTAGTTTAGCAAACTGAGACAGAAATCGCGCACAGCTTCACGTTTTTCTTTAATTCGGCTAACATTGCCGCGTCTCTTACGTCGGTTCATTAAGACAACTTCTAAGAGGGAGATAAGGCATGAATACATGCATACGCTTTTTGGCAATATCGCTGCTGGCCGCAGTTGCATTCGCCCAAAGTGATGAGATCGTTCCCAATGAAAATCTGGTTGCGGAAGGAATTCCTAAAATTCCGGCATCCCTGGCCGAATCAGTTGGCCGCTACAGCGAGTTCCGCACGGCAACGTTTGCCAACTGGAGTCCGACGAAGCGCGAGATGCTCGTGGAGACGCGCTTTGGCGACACATCTCAAGTGCACCAGGTGAAGTTTCCGGGCGGCGCGCGCACCCAGCTCACGTTTTTCCCTGACCGTGTCGGGAATGCGATTTATCAGCCGGTCACAGGCGATTCCTTCATTTTTCTCAAAGACATCGGCGGCGGAGAATTCTTCCAGATTTACCGCTACGACCTGGGGAACGGCAATATAACGCTGTTGACCGACGGGAAGTCACGGAACACGGATCCGCGCTGGTCGTATCAAGGGGATCGCATCGCCTTCGGCTCGACGAAGCGCGATGGAAACGATATAGATGTGTGGGTGGTCCATGCGAATGACGCAGCCAGCGCGCGCATGGTTGCGCAATTGGAAGGCGGCGGATGGGAAGTATCCGATTGGTCGCCTGACGGCAAGCAATTGCTAGTTGTGAACGGCATTTCTGCTGCTGAAAGTTATGTCTGGCTCGTGGATGTTGATTCCGGCAAGAAAGAGCTTCTCACTCCCAAAACAGGATCGGATACCGTCGCTTACAATGAAGCTCGTTTTGGAAAAGATGGCAAAGGGGTCTACTTCACCAGCGATCAAGATTCCGAATTTGAGCGCTTGGCCTACCTCGATCTGGCAACGCGCAAGACCACGGTGCTTACACCAAAACTCCAGTGGGATGTGGACGAGTTCGATCTTTCAAAAGATGGCCGCTGGATTGCGTTTGAGGCGAACGAAGACGGCATCAGCGTATTGCACATCTTCGACGTTAAGGCGGGAAAAGAAGTTGCAGCGCCCAAACTCCCCGTCGGCGTGCTTTACAACATTCAATGGCGGCCCAACAGCCGCGAGATCGCCTTCAGCCTGAGCACAGCCAGCCAACCATACGATGCGTACTCGGCAGATGTCACCTCCGGCAAAGTTGAGCGTTGGACGTTTAGCGAGACTGGCGGCCTCGACACTTCGGGCTTCTCGCAGCCCCAGTTGATCCATTGGAATTCATGGGACCAGCGCGCGATTTCGGCATTTCTCTACAAGCCTCCGACAAAGTTTGCTGGCAAGCATCCAGTCATTATTGATATTCACGGGGGCCCGGAAGGCCAGGTTCGCCCCGACTTCCTCGGGCGCGATAACTACTACATCAACGAGTTGGGCATTGCGATGATCTATCCCAATGTGCGCGGCTCAACCGGTTACGGCAAATCGTTTCAAAAGCTGGACAACGGCTTTTTGCGCGAAGGCTCGTACAAAGACATTCATTCCCTGCTGGACTGGATTCAAACTCAACCTGACCTCGACGCCAGCCGTGTGATGGTTACGGGCGGGAGTTATGGCGGATTTATGACTCTGGCGGTGGCGACGAACTATAACGATCGCATCCGCTGCTCGGTGGATATTGTGGGGCCGTCAAATCTGGTGACTTTCCTGGAACACACCTCTGGATACCGCAAGGACCTGCGACGCGTGGAATATGGCGACGAGCGCGACCCGAAGATGCGAGAATTCCTGGAGCAGATTGCTCCCTACAACAAAGCAAAAAACATCACCAAGCCACTGTTTGTGGTGGCAGGACAGAATGATCCGCGAGTGCCCGCCAGCGAGTCGCAGCAGATGGTGCAGATCGTGCGGCAAAATGGAACCCCGGTTTGGTGGTTACTTGGAAAAGACGAAGGACATGGATTTGGGAAGAAAAAGAACCGGGACTTTGAGTTCTACGCCACGGTGACGTTCATTAAACAATACTTGTTGAATTAAGCTGCGTCGTTCAGCTTTTTCTTCAGGTCGGCGGCGATTTGCTGGCCGTGGAAGCGGCCGTTTTCGATGAAGATTTCGTTGGTGCGTGAGCCAGCGACGATGACGCCGGCAACGTAAATTCCGGGGACGTTGGATTCCAGCGTTTGCGGATCGCAAACTGGCCGCAACTGCTCGGAGGAAAGCTCCAATCCCATGGCACGAAGAAAATCGTAGTCGGGATGGTAGCCGATGAGGGCGAAGACAAAGTCGTTTTTCAGCCTGCGCTCGCCCTCGGGAGTCTGAACAATCACTTCATCGGGGGCGATTTCCATGACATTGGAGTTGAAGTATGCCTTGATCTCCCCATTCTTAATGCGATTTTCAATGTCGGGAAGTATCCAGTATTTGACATGATTGTGCATCTTGGCGCCGCGATGAATTAGCGTGACGCGGGAGCCGTGACGCCACAGATCGAGCGATGCGATGGCGGCAGAATTCTTGCCCCCAATGACTACGACATCGTTGTCGAAATATGGGTGGGGCTCGTGATAGTAGTGCAGTACTTTGGGCAGGTCTTCGCCGGGTACATTGAGCTTGTTGGGGCGGTCGTAGTACCCGATGGCGACGATGAGCTTGCGAGTTTCGTAATCGTAGATGCGGCCGAGGCGGTCGGTAGTGGTTACGTGGAAAGCACCGTCGATTCCGGAAACCGCTTCCACTTTTTGATATTGCGCGACGGGCAGCCTATAGTGCTCGACCACTTTGCGGTAATACTCGAGAGCCTCGGGGCGCGTGGGCTTCTGGTTCGCCGTGCTGAAAGGGATGTCGCCGATTTCGAGCAGCTCGGGCGTAGTGAAAAAGGTCATGTTCGCGGGATAGTTGAACAGTGAATTGACCACACAGCCTTTATCCACGACGAGAACTTTGAGTCCAATTTTTTGCGCTTCAATGCCGCAAGCGAGTCCGGTCGGCCCGGCGCCGATGATGAGCACGTCAATCTTCATGCCGCGTGCCGCCTTCAATTGGGGCCGGGGCAGCGTCTCGGGAAGGAGTTTGGTGGTCATGAAAGTAGGGATGGAAAGAGAATGATTCTAGCATGGGGAATGCTTAGTCCCGCTTGTACTCAAGCTGGAGAATTCGCCGCAGCAAATGAAGCCGGTCGGACCTCGCGTTCAATAGCTCGAGAGAATTTGTCTTCGGCCACTTCCAGATCATAGGCGGTTTGCAGATTCATCCAGAAGCCAGCACTGGTATTGAAATAACGCGCCAATCGCAAGGCGGTATCCGGCGTAATGCCGCGCCGCTCGTGGACAATCTCGGCGATGCGAGTCACTGGCACGCGCAAATCGAGAGCCAGCCGATTCATGCTGAGACGAAAGGGCTCCATGAAATCGGCGCGAAGAATTTCGCCAGGATGGATGGGAGGAAGGAGTTTTTGTGTTTTGGACATACGCTATTGCTCCTCTATGGGCCGCCGAAGCGACCCTGACTCGCAGCTAATCCTTAGTGGTAGTCGACAATCTCGACGTCATGGGCATTCCCATCGCGCCAAACAAAACAAACACGCCATTGATCATTAACGCGAATGCTATGCTGCCCTTTGCGCTCACCATGGAGCGCTTCCAGACGATTGCCTGGTGGCGCCGCAAGGTCACGCAGCTCCGTCGCACTATCCAACTGCCGAAGCTTCCTGCGAGCGATGGTCTCGACGGTTTGAAATCGACGACTGCGTTGACGAGCATGAAGCCGCTCGGTTTCCGCGCAGCGGAACGAATTAATCACTCCCCTGAGCCTATACCGTATAGGGTTTAACGTCAAGCGTTAAATAGCGCCCTTGTTATACTGCCAAGTCAGCCTAAACGTCTTTAGAGTCAAAGGAACGATAATGCAACGGCCATCCACGATTACCCGCACCGAATCTGACAGCATGGGGAAGATTGAAGTTCCCACGAACGTGTATTGGGGGGCGCAGACGCAGCGCTCGCTGCATCACTTTGACATTGGGCGCGACACCATGCCGCCGGAGCTAATTCGGGCGTTCGGCATTCTCAAAAAAGCGTGCGCGCTGGTGAATCAGGATTTGGACAAACTTCCCGCCGAAAAAGCGAAGCTGATTGTGCAAGCGGCGGACGAAGTAATTGCGGGCAAGCTGAACGATCAGTTTCCGCTGCGCATTTGGCAGACGGGCAGCGGCACGCAGACCAACATGAATGTGAACGAAGTCATCTCCAACCGGGCGATTGAAATTGCCGGTGGGGAAATGGGGTCGAAGAAGCCGATTCATCCCAATGACGATGTGAATATGTCGCAGTCGTCGAATGACACATTTCCCACGGCGATGCACATCGCTGCCGCCGAGCGGGTGAAGAACAAGCTGATTCCCGCGGTGAAGAGCGTGCACGATGCGATTGCGGCCAAGGCGAAAGAATTTAAAGACGTAGTGAAGATCGGGCGAACGCATTTGCAGGATGCGGTGCCGCTGACGTTTGGACAGGAATTTGGCGGATGGGCGAGCTTGCTGGAGCGTGACGTAAAGAGATTGGAACAAGCGCTGGACGGGCTTTACGATCTGGCGATCGGCGGAACGGCAGTGGGCACGGGATTGAATGCGCATCCGGAATTCGCGGAACGCGCGGCTGCGAAAATTGCCGAGTTAACGGGGCTGCCCTTCCGTTCGCATCCCAATAAGTTTGCGGCGCTATCGGCACACGATGAACTTGTTTTTGCGCAGGGCGCGATGGAGACGCTGGCGGCATCATTTATGAAAATTTCGAATGACATTCGCTGGCTGGCTTCCGGGCCGCGTTGCGGATTGGGTGAGCTTTCGATTCCAGAGAACGAGCCGGGATCGTCCATTATGCCGGGCAAGGTGAATCCGACGCAGTGCGAAGCGATGACCATGGTGTGCGCGCAGGTGCATGGCGCGACGGCGGCCATCGGATTCGCCGGGTCGCAGGGCAACTTCGAACTCAACGTTTTTAAGCCGGTCATCATTTACAACTTTCTGCATTCAGTCACGCTCATCGCCGACGCCTGCCACGGCTATGTCGAGTTCATGATCAAAGGCATTGAAGTGGACCGTGCCAAAGTTGACTGGTACGTGAAGAATTCGCTGATGCTGGTGACGGCGCTGGCCCCGAAGGTCGGATACGACAAAGCGGCGAAGATCGCGCACACCGCGCATGTGGACAAGACTGGCCTGCTCGAAGCCGCGCTGAAGCTGGGATACCTCACGGAAGAGGAATTCCATCAGTTGATGAAGCCGGAGAAGATGACGAGGGGATAGGTAGTGCCCTACTTTTAACAAGCTGATTTCCAGGATGTGATCTATGTGGTCAGTTGAATCGTGGAACTCGTTTTTTGAGCTAGGCGGAGTAATCTTACTATTCCTAACCTTCGCATTTGGCGCGGGGTTTGTATTAACCGGGAAGAAAATAAAAGTTCGCCAAGAAGTGCAACTGCGCCAGTTTGATAAAGACCTTACCGATGCGAAGCGTGGATTAGTAGACCAGCAAGAACGTGCTGCTAATGCAGAAAAAGTCGCCGCCGAAGCCAAGCGGGTTGCAGGCACGTTTGAAAAGGACATTTCTCTGGCGAACCAAAGGGCGGCGGAAGCAAACGAACGGGCAACGAAAGCGCAAGCGAGTCTTGCACTTGCCGAACAGCACTCCGCCGAAGCCAATGCGAAAGCCGAGGGATTCCGACTCGACATAGCAAAAGCTAACGAAACCGCTGAGAAAGAACGATTGGCAAGGCTCCAATTAGAAGCGCGTCTTGCAGACAGAGTATTAACCGCAGAGCAACATATCCGGCTAACGGCCGCATTGCGACCTTTCAAAGGCCGCACGATCGATGTCAGGGTGTTCGGAGACACGCTGGAAGTAGCTAACTTTAGCGGCGCGATCCTTGATTGCATCGGCGAGGCCGGATTGCACGTTAACATATCAAATCCCATTGGAGGCGGAACCTCCGCTAGAGGGATATTAATTGGAGTAAAGCCAGGTTCTCCGCCGGAGATTTCAGGAATTGCGGATGTACTTTTCAGTATCTTGCGGGAATCTGTCGGCGGCGGAGTAGGAATGTGGGAATTCGATAAGCTAGTATTTACTGGTGGTCTCGCGTCCGTAACGCAATCCAGCGGCGGAGATAAGGTCGGAGAAGCACCGATCAGATTGTTTATCGGCAGCAAATAAAAGGAACAAAAAACAAGCTAGGACACCGACGCGGCCCAGTATATGAGGTCAGTCCGCTGCGGCCATCTCTGTTGTTTCTTTTGCCTCAGGAATCTTCTTCGGTGTTGTCGTGATCGTGATCACGCTGACCAGCACTAACAACGTCCCCAGAAGGGTGCGGAGGCCGACGGGTTCGCGACTGATGAAGTATCCGAGGGCGACGGCGACCACGGGATTGACGTAGGCGTAGGTGCCGACTTTTGTGGGTGATTCGTAGTGCAGCAGCCAGACGTAGGCAGTAAAGCCAATAATTGACCCGAAAATAATGAGATAGACGAGCGCGAACCAGGCGTTGAAGGAAACGCGCTGGACATGGAAGCCGGAGAACTCGCCGGTGACGGCCGTCAGGACGAAGAGCAGGGTTCCACCGGTCAGCATTTGGGCGGCAGAACTCATCGGCTTGGATTCGGGCAAGGTGACGCGCTTGGTATAGATGGAGGCGATGGACCAGCTGAACGCCGCGAAGATGAGCGCCAGCGTTCCGGCGCGGTCAATCGGGGCCTGTCCAAGGCTGAACGAGCGGTTCACGAGCACGGCCACGCCTAAAATTCCGATGAGCAAAGCGACGCCGAGGCGAAACGTCAGCTGCTGGGTGCGGAGAATGATGATCTCCAACAAAGTCATGAATACGGGAATGCAGGCCAGCACAACGGCAGCAATGCCCGAAGGCACGCGCTGTTCGGCCCAGAAGAGACAGCCGTAGTCGAGCACGAAGATGACTGCGCCGAGAAGAGTGGCTCCGGCCCATTGCCGCGCAGTGGGATTGGGCGTACCGGTGGCGCGGAGCCAGGCGTAAAGAACGGCTCCGGCGGCAAAAAATCGCAGGGCGGCAAGAAGAAACGGCGGAACTTCATGAACGCCGACGCGGATGGCGTAGAAAGTCGATCCCCAAACGAAGTAAATAATGCCGAAGGCGAGGAGCGTTTTCCAGGTTGCGGGTCGGTGAGTGGTTTGCATGGGAAGCCCGGTGCGCGCGCGGGACAACTCCGCCGCGATTGGTTCTTAGATGTTCTCATCAAAGAATCGGTAGCAATTTTCTCGATAGGAAATTTTTATCCATACTAGAGACGAGCTGAATCTCCGCCTGTTACACTTTTGGAAAGTTTGAGGCAAGCCATGCTCAAAGAACTGCTCTCCCGCTGGCCGCTGATTCAACAAATCCGCACGGGCGCTGACGGCACCGGAGCGGAAGTCCTGACGGAACGCTCGCGCAATCTTCGCCCTAAAAATCATGACGCGGAAGTGAGCCGGAGTGTGTGCCCTTATTGTGCCGTCGGCTGCGGGCAACTGGCGTTTCACAAAAATGGAAAACTGATTTCGATCGAGGGCGATCCGGCTTCGCCGATTTCGCGCGGACATCTTTGTCCGAAAGGCTCGGACACGTTTGAGTTGCACACGCACTCGAAGCGGTTGACGAAAGTGAAATACCGGCGGCCGTATTCGCGGCAGTGGGAAGAACTTGATCTTGAATCGGCGATGGACATGGTGGCTGACCGGCTGTGGGAGAGCCGCAACCGCACGTTTGAAGAGACACGCGATGGCGAAGTGGTGATGCATACAACGGCGGTCGGGCATCTTGGTGGCGCTACCCTC
>Ga0070734_10001412_pt1 | contig 35148 bp, 30 predicted proteins | sample Coa_R1_8_FD_66444 | JGI IMG/M metagenome (GOLD analysis project Ga0070734, IMG submission 66444) | Surface soil microbial communities from Centralia Pennsylvania, which are recovering from an underground coalmine fire - Coalmine... | ecosystem: Environmental > Terrestrial > Soil > Unclassified ...
GACGGCCGTCCTCCAACCGCCGCTGCCAGAGGTACTGTCGCATCGATCAGGATGCTGCCTTCGGTGATCGCAGGCTTGAGCTGTTTCAGAATTCCAGCCTGACCCTCGAATGGAACGGTCAGCATCAGAATATCGGCTGCGGCACAAGCGGCGGCGTTTTCCATTCCGGATACGTGAGCCTGATCGCCAGCTTTATGTTGGATCGATGCAGCCGCCAATTGGGCGCGCTGTTCGTCCCGCGACCCGATGATGACCGTTTCCCTTGCCAGTGCCCAGCGTAGCGCGAGTCCCATTCCAGCAGGGCCAGTGCCTCCGATGATCGCGATAGGCCGCACTGCGGTGAGCGGTCTTGCGCTCATGCGAACTCGGCCTCAAGCGCCTGCTCCGCAGTGTACTCGTCGAGCGGGACCTTGATGTTGATCCGCGAGTAGGTAGTGTTGCGCTCCGCCGGAATCCTCCCGATTTCAAGAATCAGATTCTGAAAGTCTTCCGGGCTTGTGTACTGGCCGGCGGTGGCTCCCGCCTCGCGAGAGATGTTCTCCTCCATCAAAGTGCCGCCGTAGTCGTTAGCTCCAGCGTGCAAGCAAAGTTGTGAGAGCTGCCGGTTGAGTTTCACCCAGGAAACCTGAATATTGTTAATCGATCCGGCGAGCAGAATCCGCGCCAATGCGTGAACCTTGAGATGCTCTGCGAGAGTTGGGCCGGTGCGCGAGAGCCCTTGCTGAAAAAGAATTGTGTTCTGGTGAACGAATCCCAGGGGAACGAACTCAGTGAAGCCTCCGGTCTCGGACTGAATTTCGCGCAGCAGACGCATCTGCCGAACCCAGTGAGCGGGAGTTTCTGTGTGCCCGTACATCAGCGTCGATGTGGTGCGAATGCCGCACCGGTGGGCCGTCCGGATGACGTCAATCCATTGCGCTGTCGAAAGCTTGTTAGCGGAAAGAATGTGGCGGATTTCGTCGTCAAGAATCTCTGCCGCTGTCCCGGGCAGAGTGCCGAGGCCGTTGTCGCGCAGCATGGACAAATAGTCCGCAAGCAGCATGCCCGTGAGTTCTACGCCGTAGACAATTTCCATCGGGGAGAAGGCGTGGATATGCATCTGCGGCACAGCTTTCTTCACGGCACGCAGGATATCGCGGTAGTGAAACTTGGGAAGATTGCGCGGAAGTCCACCCTGAATGCAGACTTCGGTAGCGCCCAGTTGCCAGGCTTCGATGGTCTTTTCCGCCATCTGCTCAAGAGTCAGAAAATAGGTGTCGGCCTCGCGCGGCCCACGGCTGAATGCACAGAACTTGCATCCCACAAAACAGATATTGGTGAAGTTGATATTGCGATTGACGACGTAAGTTACGATGTTGCCGGCAAGTTCCGCGCGCAGTATGTTCGCCGCGACCAGAAGACCAAGCAGGTCGTCTCCGTCGGCATTCGCAAGCCTGTAAGATTCCTCCCAAGATAGTTCCGCACCATTTTGTGTCTCAAGCACGCGCTCAAGCGGCGAGCGAACCTCGGGAGTGATTCGGCGGGAAATGTCATCCCATTCGAGCGTGGGAAAAGATTCGAGTTCTGACTGGCTTAATTCGCGGAGCATGCGTTCCTCCGTAGAGACGTAACGACCGACGCCTCTCTTGTACATCATTGGTTTCACATGATGACAAGGTTTGCAATACAGTGTAGCGGAAGTCTCAGCGAAATAGATCATTCGCTGCCGGCCGCGACAGACTCGCAACGCCACCTGCGCCAGATTCGTATGAAAATCCCCGCACTATGCACGCTGGCGCACGATTGAGCTTGCCGCATACCAGGCCAGCGGCAGATGCGATTTCGTCGGCAACTGCCTCCACACTCGCCTTCAGCTTGTATCCATGCGGATCGCGTTTTCCGCGATCGTCGCGCAGCGGGTTCATCCCCGCGATTCCGATGGCGAACTCTGTCAATCCTTCGCGCCACGGACGCCCGAAGCTGTCGGTGATGATCACTGGCACCGAAACGCCTGTCTTCTTCTTGAGTGCCCGGCGCAGGTTTGACGCCGAGCGGTCCGGATCTTCAGGCAGCAGCAGAGCGGTCTTGCCTCCGTCGACGTTCGAGACATCGATACCGCTATTGGCGCAGAGGAATCCATGCTGCGTTTCCGTGATGAGTACGCCATTCTTACGACGAATCACCGAACGGCTCTCGCGGACTGCTAATTCGATAACCCGAGCATCAAGGTTGTACTGCGCAGCCCAGGAAGTCGATTCAGCCGAAGGTGTGACCGTTGCGAGATCGATCAGGCGGCCCTCGGACTTGGAAACAATCTTGTGCTTCACCACGAGAATATCGCCGGGCTGCAAAGGCTGATGGCGTCGCCGCAGCGACTCGAGCAGTTTGTCTGCGATCGATGTGCCGGGAGCAATCTCATCCGCGAATGCGATTGGAATGAGCCGGACTTCCCCGCGTGTGATCGTCTTCGGCATCGATCGAGTTCCGGCCTTGGTTATACCTTATTTGGTTGCGAAACGAGGAGGTGCTCCGGCAGGTTCCAGTTCCTTGCCAGCCGCTGCGCACGGGTTTCGCCCGGAAGAATCAGAAGCTGTCGCAGATCCGGAGGATTGTCGACGTCGACCGCAATCCCGGGAAGATTCAAGATGACGCATGGCTTGCCGGTAGCCTCGGCAGCTCCTCGATGCGGTTTGAAGCTGTCATTGCCAAACCGCAGAGGGAAAAGATTGGCGGGTCGGCGCAGCGCAGCATTCGTTCCGCGTCCGTCGCCGGCGGGCACCAGAACACTTCCCTCCGCGGGCGCATGCTTGAGGACTTCCTCCAGTTCCCAAGCCTCGATCAGAGGAATGTCTGCCGGGATGACGAGCGTGCTTTTTTCCCCACGCTGCACGCATATCTGCGTGGCCATTTCGATTGCACCCGTCTCCCCAGGATTGTCTGGATCGGGGATCACCTCAAACTGGTATTCGTTCGCTAATTTCGTCGCGAAGGGATCGCCGGTAACGATGCCGACTTTCGGGCGATTCTTCCATCCGTGCAAAGTCGCCAGCACATCGTGCAGCATGGCCTGCGCCAGCTGTGTGCGCAAAGGTTGGTCGAGAATCGAAGCCAGCCGCTGCTTCGCCGAACTCGTGTTCTTAACGGGAACCAGGATCACGGCTGGGGATCCAGGCGCCGGAACGAGGTATTCGAGACGGGCTGTTCCCGGGGCACGCTGCTGGAAAGATGGGAAAGCACTTCCCTCGCCAGAGCTGCCTTGTCTTCCGGGCTGCGCATAATGGTCTGGGTACACTCGACGCGCAGTCCATTCTGGCGAAGGGCGTCCACAGCTCTGGCATCCCGTGTGTCGCAGATGAGGACGTCGAGAAAATCTTCGTAGGCCTGCGCAACACCCGCAATCGAGCAAGGCAGTCCCTGCGCCTGCATCAGGATGCCTGCCGGCCCAGCCACCGGAGAATTGCCGACGATCGGGCTAACCGCCGCAATCTTGCCTCGCGCCCGCAACAGCGCGTCACGAATGCCCGGCACCGCCAGAATTGGCCCGATGCTGGTAACCGGATTACTCGGGGCCACAATCACGCCGTCCGCATTGACGATGGCATCGACCACACCCGGAGCAGGCTCGGCGTCCGAGGCTCCTGCGAACCGCACCGACTTCACGGGATCCTGATACCAGCGTTGTACAAAATACTCTTCGAAGCTCAATTCGCCGACTGGAGTGTCGACGCGCGTTTCAACGCGCGAGTTGGTCATGGGCAGAACTCGTGCCTTCACGGCAAGCTTCTGCGAGATAACTGCCGTAGCTTCCGAAAGGGTTTTGCCCTCGGCCAGCAGCCGCGAACGTAGAAGATGCATCGCCAGATCACGATCGCCCGTATGGAACCAAGTCGGCTCGCCGAGTTGCCCCATGGCTTGCAGGCATAGAAAAGTGTCGCCCTTTACGCCCCATCCGCGCTCGCGGCTCAGCATGCCGGAGAGCACGTAAGTGATCGAGTCGATGTCCGGTGAGACGTACAGTCCCCACCACATCAGATCATCGCCGGTGTTCACCACCAGCGTGATGTCTTCGGCCGGCATGACCTGGCGCAGGCCGTCGACAAACTTCGCGCCGCCGGTGCCTCCGCTGAGGACGCAGATCATGCTGCCCTCCGAGCCAGTCCGTCGCCGCCCGTCGCTGCACGCAATTTTTCGGAGAGAAGCCCGGGTTTATCAGTCATACGCGAGACATATTCCGGATAGACCGGCAACCGTTGACGCAGCACCGCTCCTTTGGCTTCAGTACGCAAGCGAAGCTGCTCCAGGTGAGGCCAGGGCATTTCCGGATTGATAAAGTCGGGGGTCAGAGGCGAAATTCCTCCCCAGTCGTTGATGCCCGCATCCAACAACTCCTCATAGTACGGCGCAGAAAGATTTGGAGGCGCTTGAATATTCATGCTGGGGAGTAACAACCGAGCTACCGCCACAGTTCGGAGCATGTCGCCTTGTGAAGGCTCCGGCCAATGCGCCATGGGGATCGTCGGCTTCACGCGAAAATTCTGCACGATCACTTCCTGGATGTGGCCGTACTGCTCGTGCAGATCGCGGATCGCAAGCAGGGTGTCGACGCGGTCTTCGAGAGACTCGCCGATGCCGATGAGGAGCCCAGTGGTGAAGGGCACGTTTTGCTTGCCGGCTTCTTCAATGGTCTTCAGCCGCCTGGCCGGAACCTTGTCTGGCGCATTGTCGTGGGCTGCACCCGGAGCGAGCAGGTTGACGTTGGTCGTTTCCAGCATGAGTCCCATGCTGGGAGATACCGCGGCAAGACGCGCGACCCATTCCGCGCTTAACAGTCCAGGATTCGGATGCGGTAGCAGGCTGGTTTCCCTGAGCACCAGTTCGCACATCGCTTCGAGATAGTGCAGCGTGGATTTGTATCCGAGGTGCCGCAGGGTTTCCCGCATTTCAGGAAAAAGCAGTTCCGGTTTGTCGCCGAGGCTGAAGAGGGCTTCGGTGCAGCCCAGCCTTTCCCCGGCACGCGCAACGTCGAGTACTTCTTCCGGAGTCATCGTATGCGCGCCCGGATCACCGGGATCGCGGCGGAAGGTGCAATATCCACAGTAGTCACGGCAGAGGTTGGTCAGCGGGATGAACACCTTACGCGAGTAGGTGATCACGGCTGGCTTGAAGCACTCTTTGGCCGTACGGGCGGCGGCCAGAAGATCTGGCAAGTCATTATCTGGGCACCGAATCAGGCGTAGCACCGCCTCGCGCGAGATCGCCAGCCCGGGGCGGATTTCGTCGAGCGTTGCCGATGGGCCCTCGCGATCGAATGACGTGATGGGTATAGCATCCACGTTGACTCGAATGATACAACGCCCCGCCGTGGTAATGTAGGCGGTTGCACGACATCGTTTCGGCAATGAGCTTGAACCCTTCCGATTTCCGCAAGGCGATGGGTGCCTTCGCCACAGGGGTAACGATTATCACCGTCGACCTCGACGGCGAGGTGCACGGCATGACTGCCAATGCCTTCGCATCGGTGTCGCTCGAGCCTATGTTGGTGCTGGTCTGCGTGGAGTCCGTGACGCGTACACACGCACATTTGCACGCCAAGAAACGCTTCGGCATCAATGTGCTCTCCGAAGATCATAGGGCAATCTCGGATTACTACGCGCGTCCGGAGCGCAGCCACGAACACGCCGAGGCGGAGGCGGGAGCACGCTTTGACCGGACCAGCCACGGAACGCCGATCCTTCATGGAGCGCTGGCCTATCTCGAATGCCGGCTGCAGTCGGCCGAGCAGGCGGGCGATCACTCGATTTTCATTGCCGAGGTTGAAGATGTGGTTGTGAGGGATGGGGACCCGTTGCTGTTCTTCCGAGGAAAATACCGCAAGGTGGGGGCAGACGTCGAGAAGTAAGTGATGCCACTTTTGAGGCGCCAAAACATCTAATCGACCTAGACATGATCATTCAAGTGGGGTTTGATCCTATGGAAAAGACAGACGAAAAGATCGTGAAGTCAGAGTCCGAATGGCGTAAAGATCTCAGCCCGGAGCAGTATCACGTAACCCGTGAGGCCGGCACTGAGCGGGCATTCACGGGCAAATATTGGAACAATCACGAAACGGGGATGTATCACTGCGTATGCTGCAATGCGCCGCTGTTCAGTTCAAAGACCAAGTTCGATTCCGGCACGGGTTGGCCGAGTTTCTTTGAGCCTGTAGAGAACGGCGGAGTAGTCGAGCACCGCGACAGCAGCTATGGCATGGTGCGAACCGAGGCCCGCTGCGCCAAGTGCGATGCCCATCTCGGGCACGTGTTTGAGGATGGCCCAGCGCCGACCGGTCTCCGCTATTGCATGAACTCGGCCTCGCTGGATTTCAAGCCAGAGGAAAAATAAGACGGGGGCATCACGCGAGATATTTCTCGCCAGTCAGTGGAATATTGTCTCGGGTGATCGTGGAAGAGTGACGCTTTCAGCGCCGCGTAAGGACTTTCGATAGAGCGGCTTTAGCCCCCGCGGGCTCGTACAAACCAAAACAACCACGGGCCCTAAAGGGCATCAATCAGAGCCCAAGAACGCGGCCCTGATGGGCCGCTCTTCCACGGATGTGGATGCTAAAGGGCATTCCAAATAAACAGGGGCACGCCTCGGCGTGCCCCTCGTCTTCCACTCGACAAAATCTGATTACGCGTTGCCGGCGGTGGCAGCCATCGCCTTCGGCTGTTCCTGCTTGGCCTGATTCTGCTGGTGATGCGGCTTGCCTTCGCTGCGGACCTGAATCCCGCCCTTGAGCGCCGCGCCGTCTTCCACGCTGATGCGCACGGTCGAAATATCTCCGGACACCGATCCTTCGGCACGCACATCGACGCGATCGCTGCACTCGATGTTGCCGTTGACCTTGCCCATCACAACGACTTCTTTGGCCTGGATGCTGGCGTCGACCTTGCCATTGCGGCCGATGGTCACGCGGCTCTCGGGCATGATGATCTTGCCTTCAATGCGGCCGTCGATGTAGAGAGCTTCCGATCCGGTAATCTCGCCCTTGATGACTAACGTGCGGCCGATGGTCGCCTGATCCACGGGAGCGGTGACGGTCTTGACGGGGTTGAACGTGTTGGGGTTGGAAGCCGGTGATCCGGACTTCAGGAACGAGTTATCCGACGACTGAAGCATGCGACCTTCCTTGGGTTCCCGCCCGGCGCCCTGCTCGCGCCTGACACCATTCCAGCGGTTGGTCTTGAAATTTGTGGCCTGCGGGTGCGATGGCCACTTGGCCAATTCGACTATCGCACAGCGGTAAGAGCGGGTGAGAGATTACGGAAGGAGGTGTACAGCCGCGGAAGGTTCTACAACTATGAAATGCTCTTGTCATCCTGAAGCCCGCGTTCTTTGTGGGCTGAGGACCTATGCAACTGTTCGCCCGCGGTACGGACTACTCAGACTCCTCGAGTTCCTGGGCCAGTGCTTCCCATTCGCCGACAAGCTCAGTGTGAGAGGCCTTGTTCGAGTCCAGTTCCTGAGTCTGGCGCTGGCTTTCCTCTGCGCTCACAAAGCTCTGCATCGCCGTTTCCAGGCGCGCGATCTCATCTTCGGTTCGGCTGATCTTCTGCTCTAACTCCGTGACCCGGTCTTCCATCTGCTTGCGCTTGAGAGGATTCAGACGCTTCTTTGGTGATTCGGCCACAACCGGCGGATGTCCGCTTCCATCGCCGTTTTTCGGCTGCGGCGCGGACTCATGCTTCGTCGCAACCGGTTTCGCTTCTCCGACTAATCCCAGCCCAGGCACATCGTCCAACGTTGGCGCGACGTTCTGACCACCTTGCTTGCGCCACAGATAATCCTCGTAGTTTCCGGGGAAGATTTCCACCTTGCCGTCACCAACTTCGAAGACTCGCGTCGCCAGCTTGTCGATGAAATATCGGTCATGCGAGACGAAAACGACCGTGCCTGTGTACTTCATCAACGCTTCCAGCAAGACGTCCTTGGCGCGCATGTCGAGGTGGTTCGTTGGCTCGTCAAGCAGAAGAAAGTTCGCCGGATGCAGCAAGAGTCGGAGCAATGCATAGCGCCCGCGTTCTCCACCGGAAAGCACTCCGATCCTCTTGAACACGTCATCCTCAGAAAAAAGGAAACAGCCGAGCAGGCTGCGCAGTTCGGTCTCCGTCGACCGGGGCGACATTGCGCTCAGGTCGTCAATAATGCGCGCGTCCGCATCGAGTTCTTTGTACTGATCCTGCGCGAAGTAATCGGACTGCACATTGTGGCCAAGCTTAAACTCTCCCTTCGTCAGCGGCTCGGTTCCGGTCAGCAGCTTGATCAGCGTAGATTTGCCCGCGCCATTCACGCCGACCAGCGCGATGCGATCGCCTTTTTCAATCAAGAAGCTGACGTCCCGGAACACTTCCTTCGGTCCGGACCCATTCCTCCCCGGATAAGACTTCGCTACATCCTGGAATTCCGCGACGATCCGCCCGCTGGACTTGGGCTGCGGGAAGGAAAAATGAATTGTCTTTTCTTCCGGCGGGACCTCGATGCGCTCGATGCGTTCGAGTTCCTTGATGCGGCTTTGAACCTGCTTGGCCTTAGTCGCCTGATAGCGGAAGCGATTGATGAAGACTTCCAGTTGCTCGATCCGCTCACGCTGATTCTTGTAGGCCGCCTGCAGTTGCTCGTTGCGCTGAGTCTTCTGCGCCAGGAACTTGTCGTAGTTGCCGGCGTAAAACCAGAAACGCTTGTTCCAGATCTCGGCAATCTTGTCGACCGTCACATCGAGAAAATAGCGGTCGTGAGAGATGAGAACGAAAGAATTGGGATAGCTCTCCAGATACTCTTCCAGCCAGTTGCGGGCCTCAAGATCGAGATGGTTTGTAGGTTCGTCAAGCAGCAGCAGGTTCGGCTTCTGCAGCAGCAGCTTCGCCAGCGCCAGCCTCATCTGCCATCCACCGGAGAATTCCTCGGTCTGGCGTTGCCAGTCTTCCTTGCCGAAGCCCAGGCCCATGAGCACCCGGCCAACTTCCGCCTCGATCGAATATCCATCACGGGTACGGAATTCGTGTTCGACCCGCTGATACCGATCCGCGACTGCTTCGTACTCCGCGCTCGTGTGGTCGAGTTCGGCCATGCTGTGCATGAGGCTTTCGAGTTCCTGTTCCATGGCGCGGAGGTCGTCGAAAACTGACATACACTCGGCGAAAACGGTTCGCCCCGAGAGTGTCAGGCCGTCTTGCGGAAGGTATCCGGCAGAGGTTCCTTTGGCAACGATCAAAGACCCGTAGTCGAACGTGTCCATGCCCGCGAGCACCTTCATGAGCGTGGACTTACCGGTGCCGTTGCCGCCGACCAAGCCGATGTGGTCGCGATTGGTAATCAACCAGTCGACGTTTTCGAACAGAAGTTTGTGGCCGAAGCGTTTTCCGGCGCCAGAAAGCTGAATCATGGGCTGCTTTTATCGTCTCATAAAGCAGTCCATAGTACCGAGTCGCGAACTGCGCTTTTCTGGTGTTCTGTCATTCTGAGCGAAGCGGGTCAGTGAGCGCAGCGAGCAGACCTGCGCAGTCGAAGAATCCCTGTGGCCATTACGCGTGTATGGCGATTCTGAGAGTTTTCCAAGATCACCGAGATATAGCAAGAATGCATTGCCGCACGGAGGACGCTAGTGAAGACAGCAGGGATCCTTCGACTGTGTATTCGTGCGCACGTTGCGCACGAATACTACGCTCAGGATGACATCGTTCCGAATGGTAACCTTTTTGCTTGCCTCTTCCCGAGCTGAGCCATGAATGACGAAGACAACCAGGACCATGCGCGAGGTGTCGGCCAGCGAATCGCAAGCTTGATCCGGTCCATCGGACAGGGGCCTGAGAATCAGAACACGGCCGAAGACCGGCAGAAGCTCAAGGCCGCAGCAGACCGCCTCGATCAGATGCTGAAGGCTGCCGCAGAGGCCGATCAGCAAGCCCTGAGAAGCGCAGCCGACCGGCTAGATCGACTGTTGCGGGACATCCGTAAGGGAAAAGATGTTACCAGTCGTCTCAAGCAGAGCCGCGAGCGGAAAGAACCAAAATAATGCTTTCCGCGATGTCCGGCCGCACCAGAGCCGAATCGTAGGCGGGTATCATCCTGTAGTTTGAAGGCGCTTATCGGATGTCATCCTGAACGGCGGCGCAGCCGGCGCGAGGGACCGTACGTCAGCTGAAAGCTTCGATGCTGTAAACAGGAATGCCGGTGCAGTGGCGGGCTGGTCCACGGCAATCAAACGGCGCGATGTCGTAGGGCCCTCGGGAGCGCTTCGCCCTCCTCAGGATGACAATCGCAAGGGATTATGGCCAGACGGCTTCGGCGAGCGGTTCGCGCGGGGCTACCGGTCGCCGCTCTCCGGGATATGTTCCCCAGAGTTCGCTGTGGAACTGGATGCGCTGAAGAGCGCGGTCAATCACGGCTTCGAGTTCGTGGAAATACTTTACTTCGCGGCCCTTGGCCAGACGCTTCTTGGCTTCTTCCGGAGTGAACCACGTCGGCTTTCGATTACTCTCATCCGGCTTGCGCATCTGATGCACTTCCATCAGAAATGCCTTGACCACGAATTCCTGCACTCCGCCGGGCTGCCAGAAAACGCCCTTCGAGTGAATGTAAAGATGGAAATGACGAGGCTCGATGGTGCCGATCGCACCGGCTTCTTCCGCTGCTTCGCGCTCGGCCGCCTGGCTGTGAGATAACCGGGGATCAGTGGAACCCTTGGGAAACGTCCACTTATTGCCGCCGTTCGTGTTGACCAGCAGGAATTCGATACCCGAACCTCGTCGCCGATAGCATACGGCCGCCACCTGCAAGGGTAAGGACTTCGCAATCCGCGCTGATCCCATGGAACTCTCCTAAAAATAGGTTACATGGAAGATATTTCATCAGTGTTAACGTGCAACAAAAATTGTGCACTCGGGAGGGTTACGAAAGGGTTACGTGTTCGGTCACAATCCGCGCCCATAGACCGGAATCACGGCGCCAGTCACGTCGCTCGCGGTGTCGCTTGCGAGCCAGACGATCAGGCTGGCGATCGATTCCGGCTTTACCCACTTCGAAACATCGGCGTTGGGCATGGCTGCGCGATTCGCAGGAGTGTCGATCGTGCCCGGCAGGATTACATTCGCGGCAATGCCTACATCTTTGTTCTCAATCGCGACCGTACGGATCAGTGACACCAGCGCTGCTTTCGAAGCGCTGTAGGCGCCGACCGAAGCTCCCAGATCTTCGGCTGCACGGCTGCCAATCGCCACGATCCGCCCCGACCCGGCCGTTCGCATATGAGGAATCACCGCCCGCAGAATATGGAAAGTGCTGTTGACGTTCATATCGAACATGCGCTGGAAGGTGTCGTCGTCAGTATCAGCGACCGACTGGCCTCCAGCGAATCCGCCGACCGTGTGGGCGAGTAGGTCAATCCTTCCAAAGTGTGCGACGACCGTCTCGGTTGCCCTTTTGGCCTCGTCCAGGCTGTTCAGTTTTGCTGGGAGCGCAGTGAAGTGTGGGTGATCAAAATCGTGAGATTGGATCTTGGGAGCCAAACCTGCTACTAGAAATCCGGAATCGAGCAGGGCCTTTGTGACGTGACTCCCCAGCCCACCATTGGCTCCGGTAACGAGCGCAACCTTGCTTGCCATGCGACCAGACTACTCAAAGTGCATGCCGAGCGCAAAAGGCGCTTACGCCAGATTGCGCTGCAAGGTGGTGCGGTCGAGTTCGTTTTCCCATCGCGCAACTACCAGCGTGGCGACTCCATTGCCGATCATATTGACCAGCCCTCGGCACATGCTCATGAAGCGGTCGATCCCGAGAATGAGCGCCATGCCTGCAACCGGAATTGAAGGAATCACGCTCAGCGTGCCAACTAGCGCGATAAATGATGCCCCCTGCACTCCGCTGGCGCCCTTCGATGTCAGCACGGCGACGGAGAAGATCGTCATCTGCTGCAGGAACGTCAGGTGAGTGTTAGTCGCCTGAGCTACAAACAGCGCGGCCAGAGTCATGTATAGAGCGCTGCCATCCGTATTGAACGTGTAACCCGTGGGAACGATGAGTCCGACGAGCGAACGCGAGCATCCCAGGCCCTCCAACTTTTCCATCAATGTAGGAATGGCCGTCTCCGACGAACTTGTCGCCAGCACCAGCAGAATCTCCTCCTTGATATGAGCGAGGAACTTAAACAGGCTGAATCCGGCAACCCACGCGATCGCACCGAACACCACAATTACGAAAAGGATGGATGTTGTCCAGAACGAGGCGATCAGTTTCAGGAGCGGACCAAGGGACGACAGCCCATACTTTCCAATCGTAAACGCCATGGCCCCAAACGCACCGATGGGAGCGAATCGCATCACAATGTCGACCATGCGGAACACGACCTTGCTAAGTGACTCCAGCATGTCCACCAGAGGCTTGCCATAAGCTCCAGCCGACGCCAGTCCAAAGCCAAACAGAATCGATACCAGAACAACCTCGAGAATGTCGCCTTTGGCAAACGCATCGACAATCGTCGTTGGAATGATGTGCATCAGGAAATCGGTGACGGTCTGCGCTTTGGCCTGCCCCGCATAGTCGGAGACCGCTTTTGCATCGAGCGTCGCCACGTTGACATTGAAGCCATTGCCCGGCTTTACGATGTTTCCGACAAGCAGCCCGACTACCAGTCCTAGCGTAGAGACAATTTCGAAATAGAGAAGAGCTTTGCCTCCGACGCGTCCTACCTTGCGCAAGTCACGCATCCCGGCGATCCCGGTGACCACCGTGCAGAAAATCATGAGCGTAATGATCATGGTTATCAGCCGGATGAACGCGTCCCCCAAGGGCTTCATCGCGATGGCGCGCGCCGGGCTCAGATAGCCGAAGATCGTTGCGAGAGCGATGCCCACGGTCACCTGCGCCGACAGGGACGAATACCATCTGCGTTGGCGTCGAGTGGGTGTTTCCGCGTTCGGAATTGTGGCTGTGGAGCTCATTTGCTTTTAGCTTCTGGCACGGGTGCCTGCAGTGTTTTCACCAACCACGGGATGATGACCTGCTTAAAGATCAACGGATCGGGCCACACTCCGACCTGCCTACCGAGATGCCCACCCTTCGGATTGATCCACGCGTCCTTGGGCACATCGCCTTTGCTGAGCAGCAGGTAGTCGTCTTCAATGGGAACCTGCGTGTCGAGCACTCCGGCAATCACGAGCATTGGGGCCATGGGCTTGCCGAGAAGTCCTTGATGCACCAGCGACATCTTCGGCAAATACTCCGCCATTTCGTCGAGCGTGTGGACGCCCTCGAGAATGTTCATCAGCGCTGGGACTTGATCGAAGAGATACTCCCGATTCCCGAGCAGATGATTTAAGAGAAAGTCTTTCTGAAAAAACAGGTCGACCGGTGGCGATTGTGCGCTCGCCCCGCGCAAGCGGCCCCGCTCGACAATCGCCATTTTTGTAGCCCAATATGCTCCCCAACTGACTCCGTGGAGTGCGATGCGGTTTTTGTCGACTTCTGGCCGAGACTGAGCATAGTCGATCACTCTCGACAGCATCCGCTCGGAAGTCTCACTGACTTTGATCGGGGCCTGACCGGTTCCGGGTCCATCGACGGCGAGAAACCCAATGCCAAAGGGTAAGATCGCGCCGAAGCTCTCCGTCAGATCTTCTTTGCGGCTGTCGAGCCCGTTGACCGCAATCACTAGCGGTACGGGCCCGGTCGCATTCTTCGGCAACCGCATGTACCCGATGATTTCTTTTCCTTCAAACGGAATGTGGACAACTTCGAGCGGTGGATCGAAAAACCTCGCGTGATCGAGGAACGACTCAATCGCCTTCTCGTACGAGCGCTGCTTTCCTGTAGAAGCTGGGATCGGCCACCGCCCAAAGGAATACAGCCGCCAGGCGCGAACATAATCCGCGTTCGCCTTTGTTGGATCTGACTTCTCCAGCGACTTCGCTTCGTTGAAATATCGGTCGGCGACCCGCATGAAGCCTGCGGCCCACTCATCTTTGTCTGCTGTACGAATGGTTTCGAACGCTTCCTTCACATCATTCGGATCGAGCCCGATCAGCGGATACTGTCCGACCTCCGCCCGGTGAACCGCCTCCGTCTTGATTTCGTCAATCGTGCGCTCGCGGCGCTCCTGACTGTTTGCCATTGCGGACCCAAACACCAACACAAACACCAATAAGAAAAAGCAAAGCTGCTCTCTTCGTGTCATAACCCCTGATCCCCATTGTCTGGTTGGCTGTACAGAGCTGATGAAAAAGGCCGGACGGAGTAAGTCCGGCCCCTGCATCGCGTGGTTGCGAACTCCGTTAGAAAACGAACTTTGCTCCCAGCTGGACCGATCGCGGACCGCCAGATCCGACGGCAGGATTCGCCGCCGCAACATCAGGGGTCGCGCAACCGCAACCGAACGGCTGCACCGAAGGATCGTTCAAACCAAATCCGTTCTGGCCTCCGTAGGGGTTAGCAAAGTTTGGATGATTGAGAATGTTGAAGAACTCCGCCCGGAACTGCAGCCGATACTGCTCGCCGAAGCGGAAATTCTTCGCGATGGCGAAATCGAAGTTCTTGAAGCCGCTATCCTGGAACATGTTCCGTCCCATGTTTCCGAACTGGCCAAGAGGCGGAGCCATCATCACGGAATTACCAGCTGCATAACAGCCGAACAGGTTCAGAGCGGCCGTTTCCGCCCCCGGTGCGCCACCATCCTTCGCTAGTGCAGAGGCAGCACAGCCGGCCGGCATAGCTGGATCTCCCGCAGCGTAAAACGGAATGCCGACGCCTTTGCCGGACTTGAAGTCCGAGGGATTGCCCAAGCTGGCGCTTCCCGCTCGGTAGAAACTCCACCGGATCGGAGTGTTTGCTGGCGGGCTTACCGGGAGCGGACCAACTCCCGCTGCGTCGGTGCCCTCATCCATCGGCCCCCAGAATTGTGGAGACGTCAGGGTCGTGATCGAGTTGATCTCCCAGCCCTGCAGCAACTGGCCATAGCCGCTGCGCCCGGGAATCGCATAAGTCAGCGACAGCGTGAGCCGGTGGCGAATATCGAAGTCGCTGTTCGCGTACTCCGCGCCAACATTGTGAGCGTCCTGCGGCAGGCCGGAGCCGTAACCGAAGTCCCAGTTCGCGGCAACGTCATCCAATGCATGCGAGTACGTGTAGCCCGCCACCATGCTCAGGCCGTGGTAATTGCGGGCATTCAATGTGACCTGCAGTCCGTTGTAATTTGAGCGATAGACATTTCCCATCTGGAAGATGTTGCTCAGATAGGGGAATTTGGTAGCGAAAGGAGCGTTAGATTGCTCTCCGCCGTTGTTGTTCACGGCGCAGTTGTTGTACGCGGGAGCACTTTGCAGACAAAGGGTAAGTTCCCCGGTTGGACCGGTACCCCATCCCGAACCAACGGGAGGTTGGTTGATGTCACGAATTCCGACAAGATTCGATCCATGGTTGCCGACGTAGGCTGCCTCCAAAGACAGATTCTGCGTGAATGCGTGCTGCAAGCTTAAGGTCCAATCCGTGACGTAGGGCGTTGTAAGGTTCCGGTCGACCGTCATGATCGGGCACGGGCTCGCGTTGCAATTGATGGTGCTGCTGCCGTAGAGCGACGCACTCGACGAATCCCAGGGCACCGGATTCAGGAAGTTCTTGACCGTCACGTTGCCAGTGGTGATCGTGCCGCCAGAGGTGTTTCCAGCCGCATCGATCGGAGCTCCCGTAGGGACGCTACCGGGACCGAAGGCGTTGTTGAAGGCGACGAATGACTGCCAGTTTACGGTCTCGAACATGAGTCCGCCGCCGCCCCGCACCACCGTCCGTCCGTTACCTAGAATGTCCCATGCGAATCCCGCACGCGGGCCGAAGTTCTTGTGGTCGGGATTGTAGAGACTGCTGATCTGATGTCCGACCTGCACCAAGCCAACATTGGGGTCGAAGTTACCCAGCAGGTTGTGAGCTTCTTGTGGGACACTACTGTTTTCGTAGCGTACGCCGTAATTCAGAGTCAGATTCTTCGTGATCCGCCAGTCATCCTGGAAAAATCCGGCGAAGGCCCAGTTGTGCAGCTGGAGCGTCGGATTGCCAACTTCCACCGATGATTTGAATGGAAGACCGGCCAGGAAGTCTTCCAGAGGAGTCGACCCGGCTCCTGTTCCAATCGCGACGCCGCCCAGGAACGTAATGCTGCCGCGCGCGTTGCCATAGGCCGCGTTCGTCACGTGGTTGTAGTGCATTTCTCCGCCAAATTTCAGAGAATGTTTTCCGGCGGTATAGGAAACGTGATCGACAAATTGCGTGATCGAGTCTGGCCCCTGGAATTTCGGCCACTTGAATCCGCCCAGACCGGGGAAGAAATATCCACCAAAGCCGATGCGCGGGAGTCCTCCCGTGAATGGCCCGGTTACGCCCGTATTCAGGCCATAAGAAGATGCCGGGGTGTTCAGATCGCCTGGCAGGGTTGGTTGATAGAGGCGGTTGTATCCCACTCGCGCTTCGTTCACCCAACGTGTGCCCGGCGTGTAAATCCAACTGCCACCCACCACTTGAGCCCGGGTATGGATATTGGAAAGCCATTTCTGCTGAAGCTCCGGAAAGTCCTCGACCGTTCCCGAGTTGTTCCCGAAAAAGTAGGTTCCACTAACACTGTGTTTCACGTTAAGCATGACGTCCACTTTGCCGACCGCGTTGTCGACATGAACGTTGTTGTTAAAACCGTTAGTGATGTTGATGCTTTGCGTGTTGTTCAGAGGGAATCCGGATCCATCGCAGGTCACCGAGCTCCCGGACATCGAACAGCCGGCAATCTTTAGACTGGCTGCGTCGACCGCGACGTTATTCGCCTGAAGATCTGCAATCGCGTCAGGGATGCTATCGGCACAGTCTCCACCAGTCGTGATGCACGTGCCATTCCCCGGCATCGAAACCATCGACGGGCTCGTCACGCCACCGAACGAATTGCCCACGTTATAACGCTGTCCTTCGTAAGCGCCAAAGAAGAAAGCTTTATCTTTGACAATCGCTCCGCCCAGGCTGCCTCCAAACTGTTCTAATGTTCGCGCGAGCTTCGGACTCGGCGACGCATTGAAGAAGTTTCGCGCGTCCATGGCGCCGTCGCGGCCGAAACCGAACGCCGTACCATGAATCCTGTTCGTACCTGACTTCAATCCCACGTTCACCACTGAACCCGGTTTCCAGCCATACTCCGCTGGTGGGTTCTGTTGCAGGTTGAATTCCTGAATAGCGTCGATCGGAAGAATCGTTGCGGAGTCTCCCGCAATGCCGGCACCGTTCACGATCGCTTGGCCGGAGTATGGCTCGCTGTTGAACAAGCCTTCAACGAAGTAGGAATTGTCTTCCGCTCGGAGTCCGTTGGAACTCGTCGTCGAGAATCCACCGCCTGGATAGCGCATCACTCCCGGACGCAACTGCAGAAGGTTTTCATAATTCCGGCCGTTGAGCGGAAGATCATTGATCTCCTCATTGCTCAACGTTCCGCCCAGCGTAGCCGAGGTAGTGTTCACCAGAGACACTTCGTCGGTGATGGTCAGTGTTTCGTTGACTTGACCGGGCTGCAGCGAGAAGTCCGCGCGTACGTCAGTGGCGACCTCGATCTGTACGTTGGGCCGCTCTACCGTCTTGAAGCCTTTAAGCTCAACGTGAATCTTGTAAGTCCCCGGCGCCAGGTCGGGGACGGCGTAGCTTCCTGTCTCATCGCTAGTGACTGTGCGCGTTGTCCCGCGTTGGGTATCGGTGACGGTCACGGTTGCTCCGCCTACCGCAGCGCCGGTCTGATCGGTGAGAGTTCCTAAGATCCGTCCTGACGTCGACTGGGCGACGGCAGCAAGGCACAAAACAAAGACGGTGAGAGCGACTAGCAGCAGTCGAGTAGCTGAGGTGATCCGTCCATCATGGGACGTGATCGCACGGGTTACCATAGAACCCTCGCTTTCTGGTCCGACAGCCATACCACTATCGGAGAAACGCTGTCAAGCAAATTTGAGAGAGATTGCCCAGGAGGTGCGCTCGAAGCGTACTCACTTCCATGCGGCTTCTTCAAGTCCCTGCCGTAATACCTTGGCCGCAAACAATACTTGAAAGTCCGCTATAATCTGGTATTCTGTTGTGGTCATACCATCATACCTAAGTACCATGCCTGCAGAACTTCATGCCCGTCCCGCGGATATGCGGTATAGTAGCCAGACCAGCGGCGCAACCGCCGCTTTCGCCGTTGCTCCTCCGAGGGACAGGCTCGTGTACAAACTGGTTCGTACGTCGCGGCTCTACGAGCAAATCGTTCAGCAAATCGAAGAATCCATTGTTAAAGGTGATCTCAAGCCCGGCGATCAATTGCCGGCTGAGCGTGAGCTCGCCCAAAGATTCGGCGTCAGCCGCACAGCGGTGCGCGAAGCCGTCAAGGCGCTGCGCGAAAAAGGACTCGTCGAAGCCTACTCGGGAAAAGGAACCTTTATTACCGATGGGACCACGCAGGCAGTCCGCCAGTCTTTCGATCTGATGGTGAAGATCGGACAGCCGGAAGGCTCGTCGCATCTGGCGGAGGTTCGTGCGATTCTCGAACCGGAAATTGCCGCTCTCGCTGCTACGCGCATTCAGGAACCGGAACTTGCCACCATGCGCGAAGCCGTGGCGGTGATGGACCGTGCCGGTCAAGATCCAGACGCTTATATTGAGGCGGATCTTGATTTTCACCTCGCCCTCGCCGAGGGAGCGGCCAATCCGCTCATTCTCTCTTTGCTTGACTCCATCGTCGGTCTGCTGCGCGAACAGCGCCTGCGTATCTTCCGCGTACCGGGTGGCCCTGAGCGCGGCCAGCTTCATCACAAGCGGATCCTCGAAGCGGTGGAGAAGAAGGATTCCGAGAAAGCGCGCCAGGCAATGCGCGCGCATTTGTCGCAGGTCAGCGACGATAGTCAAGCACCGGCTGCGGGGAAGCGCGCCCCCGGCAAGCAGAACAGCCATTAAGTAGTCAGAAATCTATCGAAAGCAAGTTCGGAGGCCATGGGGGATGGCGAAAGTTGGGTTCATCGGACTAGGGGTCATGGGCAGCCAGATGGTCGATAGGCTGCTAGGCAAGGGACACAGCGTCACCGGCTATAACCGGACTCGCTCCAAGGCGCAGTGGCTGGTCGACAAAGGCATGACCTGGGCCGATTCACCGCGCGAGGTTACCAGTTCCTCGGACTACATCTTCGCGATGGTAACGAACGCCGCCGCGATCCAGTCAATCTCTGAAGGGCCGGATGGTCTCCTCGCCGGGCTCAGTGCCGGCAAGACCTTCATCGATATGAGCACGGTCAGTCCGGCAGTAAGCCGAGCATTGGCCGCGAAAGTTCGCGCGCTAGGCGCTGACATGGTCGATTCACCGGTCTCCGGCAGCGTCATCACTCTGCAGCAGGGTAAGTTGTCGGTGATGGTTGGGGGGCGCAAGGATACCTTCGAGAAGATCAAGCCTCTCTTGCTCGACATTGGTCCCAAGGTGACGCACGTCGGCGACAACGGTCTCGCGCTCTCGATGAAAATTGCAACGAATCTTAGCCTCGCCGTCCAGATGTTGGCGTTTTCCGAAGGCGTGCTACTGGCAGAAAAAAGCGGAATCGCCCGTGAGGTCGCAGTCGATGTACTGACTCACAGCGCCATCGCCTCGCCCATGATTCAGTATCGCGGACCGTTTGTTTTACAGCAGCCCGAGGAGGCCTGGTTCGACGTCAACATGATGCAGAAAGATATGGTCCTCGCGATGGATCTCGGCCGCCAGCTCGACGTTCCGCTTCCAACAACGGCGGTCAGCAATGAATTCCTGACTGCGGCCCGTGGCATGGGCTGGACGAAGTATGATTTTGCCTGCGTGTTCGACGTGCTCGCTGCCATGTCCGGCGTCACGACCCCCGTTACGGCGGGAGGCAAAAAGCAGTGAGCACCATAACCTCCAAGCCGGAAGCTTCCTCAGGTGATCTCACCGAGAAAGAGAAATGGCTTCGCGCCTACCGGCAGATGGTGCGCATTCGCCTCTTCGAAGAGCAGGTGAACGAACTTTATACCCGCGCTCTGATGCCCGGATTGGCGCACCTCTATAGCGGCGAAGAAGCTGTCGCGGTCGGAATCTGCGAAGCGCTGCGCATCGACGACTACATCACCAGCACGCACCGTGGTCACGGCCATTGCTTGGCGAAAGGCGCGTCTCCGGATCGCATGTTCGCCGAACTCCTCGGCAAAGAAGCCGGCTACTGCCGCGGCAAGGGTGGATCGATGCACATCGCCGATCCTGCCACGGGAAACCTCGGAGCCAACGCAATCGTCGGCGGCAGCGTGGGAATCGCAACGGGCGCAGCATTCGCATCCAAGCGCCTCGGCAATGGACGTGTTGCCGTCTGCTTCTTCGGCGAGGGCGCTCTCGGCCAAGGGTCGCTCTACGAAGTGATGAATCTCGCGCAGCTTTGGAAGCTGCCGGTGATCTACGTCTGCGAGAACAATCTCTATAACGAGTACACGCACTACAGCGAAACTACCGCGGGCACGATCCTCGGCCGCGCCGCGGCCTTCGGCGTCGAAGCGACAACCGTTGACGGGCAAGATGTTCGTGCCGTGAATGCGATTGCCGAGCGCCTGGTAAAGCGCGCGCGTGCCGGGGAAGGCCCGGCATTCCTACAAGCGGACACTTATCGCTACAGCGGTCATCACGTTGGCGATGTCAATCGCGAGTACTATCGGTCGAAGACAGAGGAGCAGCACTGGAAGGCGGATCGCGATCCGATCAAGCTGCATGCGAAGTGGCTGATTGAACACGGCTACACCGATTCCGCTGCACTCGATCGAATCACAACGGAAGTTCGCAGCGAGATGGAAGCTGCAGTGAAGTTTGCCATCAGTGCGCCGTATCCCAGCGTCGACCAGGTTGACGAGGATGTATATGCCTGAGCGCGAACTCACATTTGCGCAGGCTGTCCGCGAAGCGCTAGCGGAAGAGATGCGCCGCGATTCGCGTGTCTGCATCTTCGGTGAAGATGTGGCCGAGGCCGGAACACCCTTTAAGGTTCTCTCGGGACTGGTCGAAGAATTTGGGCGCGAGCGCGTGCTCGACACTCCAATCTCGGAAGCCGGATTCAGCGGAATTGGGGTTGGCGCGGCCATGACCGGCCTGCGTCCCGTCGTCGACATCATGTTCGGCGACTTCCTCACCCTTACCATGGACCAGATGGTCAACCAGGCCGCCAAAGCCCATTACATGTCCGGTGGACACTGGAAAGTCCCCATGGTGATGCGCACGACGTTGGGCGCAACGCGCCGTTCCGCCGCGCAGCATTCGCAATCACTGCATGCCTGGTTCAGCCATGTTCCGGGGCTGAAAGTCGTTTTACCTTCGACACCATATGACGCTAAGGGTCTGTTGAAGACAGCGATCCGCGATGAGAATCCGGTCGTCTTCTTCGAAGACAAGATGATGTACAAGCTGAAAGGCCCGGTACCAGAGCAGGATTACACGATTCCGCTGGGCGTTGCGGACGTGAAGCGCGAAGGCGAAGACATTACGCTGGTGGCCACGAGCAGCATGGTGCAAGTTGCGCTCGGCGCAGCGGTCCTGCTCGAAAAAGAAGGAGTCAGCGCCGAAGTAGTCGATCCGCGTACCACATGGCCTCTCGATGAAAAAACAATCGTCGACTCAGTCAAGAAAACTTCGCGCGTGATCGTGATGGACGAGGGCTATGGCCGCTACGGCGTTGCGGCAGAACTCGCGGCAGTGATCGCCGAGGGCGCATTCTACGATCTCGACGCGCCGGTGAAGCGGATGGGCGCCATGCACGTTCCGATCCCGTTCTCCCCGCCGCTAGAAGACGTGACCGTACCGACAGAAGAATCGATATTCAAAGCCGCGAAAGAAATGTGCGGCAAGTAGCAATCGAGCTGCGAGCCACGAGCCTCGAGCGGGCAAATCTTGAAGCTCGAAGCTCGCCGCTCGAAGCTCGAAGCTGAGGAGTTCTTATGGCACTCAAAACTCACGGAACAATGGCAGTCGATTGGGAGAACCGGATCGACTTCGACCGGCTCCGCCGCGAACGCCTGCAAAAAGCGAAAGACCTTCTCGCCAAGTCTTCGATGGGATCGTTGCTCTGCTTCGACATGAACAACGTCCGCTACCTCACAGCGACGCACATCGGCACATGGGCTCAAGACAAAGCAAACCGCTTCACGCTGCTTCCGCAAAATGACGAGCCAATCCTCTGGGACTTCGGCTCCGCCGCCAAGCATCATCAGCTCAACTGCCCTTGGCTTGGTGAACGCTCTCGGCCGGGCATCTCCATGCTTCGTGGCGCGATGACGCCGGAGATGGGTCGCGCCGAAGATGTCGCCAAGAAGATTCGCATCGAACTGGAAAAACGCGGCCTGCACAAAGAGCCGGTAGGAATCGACATCATCGAGCTGCCAGTTTTGTTTGCCTTGCAGCGTGAGGGTCTCGAAATTGTTGACGGACAGCAATTGATGTCCGAAGCCCGCGTCATCAAGACGCAGGACGAGATCTCGCTCTTGAACACATCAGCGATGATGGTTGACGCCGCCTACGACGAACTCTACCGCGCCATGAAGCCCGGACTGCGTGAAAACGAAGCCGTCGGACTGGTCAGTAAAGTTCTCTACGATCTCGGCTCCGAGTATGTCGAAGCCGTGAATGCGATCTCGGGCGAGCGCTGCAATCCACATCCGCACGTCTTTTCCGATCGCGTTCTACGTCCGGGCGATCCCGTGTACTACGACATCCTGCATTCCTACATGGGATACCGCACCTGTTACTACCGCTGCTTCACCGTAGGCTACGCTTCGCATGCCATGGTGGACGCCTACAAGCGATGCCGCGACTATCTCGACGCAGCCATTGAGCTAGTTCGCCCCGGACGCACGACGGCCGAGATCGCGGCAGTCTGGCCCAAAGCGCAAGACTTCGGCTTCTCCAACGAAGAAGCCGCCTTTGCCCTGCAATACGGTCACGGCATCGGACTTGCGATCTGGGAGAAGCCTGTCATCAGCCGCCTGGTTTCCTTCGATCATCCGGTCGAGATCAAGCCCGGCATGGTCTTCGCGCTCGAAACGTTCTGGCCTTCTACCGACGGCTGGAGCGCGGCGCGCATCGAAGAAGAAATCGTGGTTACACCGACTGGACACGAGGTCATCACCCGTTTCCCCGCAGAAGAATTGCTGGTCGCCGGCGCTCACTACTTCACCGTGAATGGACCGCTGCCGACCACAAGAGAAAGTGAAGCTCCGGCAAGCTCGCGTGTGCTCGAGATGATCGAGGCCAGCGCCAAAACCGAACGCGTCGGAGTTTCAGACTGAAGGCCATAGTTAAGGCCCTCCCCAAGGACAAACAGCTATGGCCTTCAGCGTAGTCATGCCCGCTCTCGAGATGGCGCAGGAAACCGGCAAGCTCCTCGCCTGGCGCAAGAAGGAGGGAGATCGCGTCTCGAAGGGCGAACCTCTTCTCGAAATTGAAACCGACAAAGCCGTCGTGGAAGTAGAAGCTCCCGCCGACGGTGTCCTCGCAGGGATCAAGGCAGCGGAAGGCACCGACATTCCAGTCGGACAAACGATCGCCTGGATTGTCGCTCCCGGGGAGGCACCGCCAGCTGATATTGAATCAACTGCTCCCTCTGCGCGAGCGGGATCGCATACCAAAGCTGATCCCGTCGCCGCGTTTCCGTCGGCGTCTGCTGCTCCGGCACAATCGAGCGCTCTCGCCGCGAAGATTTCCCCCAAGGCACGCCGCCTTGCCAAGGAACTCGGAGTAGATATCGCTGCGATCAAAGGCTCAGGTCCGGGAGGAGAGATTCTCGCCTCCGACGTCCAGGCCGCAGCGGCAGCACCCGCACTAGGTCCAGCATCTGCTTTCGTTCAAAAGGAATCAGCAAAGATCGAAGTGCCCACTTCGCTTGGCCGCATCATGGCCGAGCGCACAACCCAGAGTTGGACCACCGTCCCGCACTTCTTCGTGACTCGCGAAATCGATGCGGGTGCCTTGGATGAATATCGCGAACGTATCGTCGGTGAGATCGAATCCGCGCACAGAATCCGTGTCACTCATACCGACCTGTTGGTGGCGCTCGTGTCCCGTGTTCTCCTAAAGCACCCGCGCCTCAATGCCAGCTGGAGCGCGGAAGGAATTCATCTCCACGACCACGTGCATATGGGGGTCGCAATTGCAGTGAACGACGGCGTAGTGGCGGCGGTAATCCATAATGCACACACCGCCAGCCTGTCAGAAATCGCAGCCCAGGGCCGCGATGTCGCGGACCGTGCCCGCGCGGGAAAGCTGCGTCCCACCGACATTGCCGATGCAACTTTCACCATCAGCAATCTCGGCATGTATCAGGTGGATCAGTTCAGCGCGATCATTACACCCCCTCAGGCGGCCATCCTCGCCGTTGGAGGCATCTCGGATCGCGTCGTCGCGGTAGAAGGGAAGCCCGCTGTCCGGCCGATGATAACGCTGACGATTTCCTGCGATCACCGCGTTGCCGACGGAGCCCGCGCCGCAAAGTTCCTTAGCGATCTTGCGCAAGCGCTGCAAGAGCCTGAGATGTTCTTTGCAGACAAACTATCAAACTAAGTAGGACGGTCCCCTGGCCCTAAAGTGGGGTTGCGGAAACGATCGAATAGAGGAAGAATGCTTGGCGCTATGCGCTACCTCACTGCTTTCCTTCTAGTCAGTGCGATCACCGCAGTTGCTCAGAGTCCTTGCGTGTCTAAACGGACGCAATCGGGAGATATCACGCTCGATTGCTCCGGCGCAAAGGACGTGACTGCGCCAGACAGCAAACCGACCCAGACTGCTGATCCGCTCGGACTTCAGTACTCCTCATACACACTCCTTCTCGTGCCTCAACAGAAGGGAGCCGAGGGGTACATGGTGGCGATCGACAAATACCAGAAGCTTGCCTTCATTCCTATTTCGTCCATCAAGCAAGCAATGGATGATGGTGCAGCGCCCGTCAGGTACGGCGATGTTCTGCAACTGGTCGGACAATTGAGCGAAGAGAATTCTCGGCTGAAGGCCGAAAACGAGCATCTCTGGAAAGTTGCTGAAGCTCATGCACCCAGCGCTTCTCCGGTGATTGTCCAACAGCAGGCTCCTCCCACCGACCCGAGCGCCGCGCGGCGGGCAGGGCAGTTGATGGTATTGCGCTCTCTACTCACACAGCGCTCAACCGTGAATATGAACATCACCGTGTCGGACTGCACGCGACTTCCTGCACTCTGCGCTGGACGATGAATACTGATTAAGTTAGGCCGTCTAGACCAAGTCACGATGACTGGTGCCGTCCTTGCAGCCGAATTGGATTATTGCTGCAGAATCTGTCCCGGATGCGGATGCACCTGCTCGTTCTGGATCTGGCTCGCATCCCAACCGCCACCGAGCGCCTTCACCAGATAAACCGTGCTCACCAGTTGTTGCCCGAGTAGCTGAGTCTCCAACCGCTGATTGCTCAGCAGCGTCGACTGCGCCGTGATGACGTCCAGATAATTCGTTACCCCGCCAACGTAGCGATTATTAGCAATTTCCAGTGCTTTGCGGGCGTCGCTGACCGCTGCTGTCTGCGTCGACAGCGCTTCCGATAGTGTGCTCAGGTTGCTGATCCCGTCTTCCACCTGTTGAAACGCCGTCAGCACCGTCTCCCGGTAGTTCGCCACAGATTCGTCATAAGCGGCACGCGCGGCAGCCAATTTCGCGCGATTGCGTCCGCCCTCCAAAATCGGCTCGAGTGCATCCACTCCCAGCGACCAGAAAAGGCTCGAAGCGCCGGCGAGCGACGAGATCGCCGTAGTCTGTAGTCCGCCTGACCCGCTCAGAATGATGTGCGGATAAAACGCGGTCTTGGCCAGCCCCACTTCCGCGTTCTCAAATGCCATGTTGCGTTCGTACGTGGCGATGTCGGGCCGACGCTCCAGTACCTCCGACGGTAGTCCGAGTGGAACCGCCGGCGGAGTCGTCTTGAATGGCGCGACGGCAACGTTGAAGTTCGAGGCCGGCTGTCCGACCAGCACAGCGATCGCATGCTCATATTGTGCGCGGGTTTGTTGTACCAGCGAAGCCTGTGAGATCGTCGAATCCAGCAGCGTGGCTTGCTGCGCCACTTCCAATCCGCTCGCAATTCCCCCCGCGTGTCGATCGTTCAATAGGTCTAACGCCTTGCGTTGGATGCTAACCGATTCTTCCACCACCTGATATTCCGCATCCAATTCGCGCAATGTGAAGTAATCGGCTGCCAGTTCCGCACTGAGCACTAATTGCACATTGGCCAAATCGGCGGCACTAGATTGCAGAGAGGCATTCGAGGCTTCGACATTCCGGCGCACGCGCCCGAATAGATCTGCTTCATAGGTCAGCGCGAACGGAATCGTATACACACTCTGTGTATACGGAGCGACTGGCTGTACGACACCATTGATGACAACCGGCGATGCTCCGTTCAGCGGACGATTTCCCGAGCCTCGCTGTCGTAGCACCGATGGATCCGTCGCAACCTGAGGGAAGTAGTCCGCCGTCGCAACCCGCGCCAGAGAACGAGCCTGATTCAACCGATCTCGTGCCGCAATCAACGATTGATTTGCCTGCAGCAACTGCTGTTCGTAGCCATCGAGCACGGGATCTTGAAACACCTGCCACCAGGTGCCTTTGGGAATCGAGTCCTTCGGCGCCGCCTGCTGCCATGGCGGTTGTGTCTTCCACGCGTCGGGAGCGGGGGCCGGCGCTGCCGGCCTCGCGTAACGCGGTCCCACTGTGCAACCCGCGGCGAACGCTAATAACGTCAGAAGCGGCGCAATGGAGTGCTTCCTCACCGCCCACTTCCTTTGTTGCTGTTCGGCTTGCCTTGCTGTTGATTGGATTGTCCCGGCTGAGATTGCTGCTGCGCCGGAGCATTTTCTTCCTGCCGTACATTTTCCGTGGCGGGTGGCTGTTGCGCCGCTGATTGATTCGCTCCCTGCCCCGGAGACGCCGGAGCAAGATTTACCTGCTCTCCATCTTCCAGAGAGTCCGGTGGATTAATCACAATCAGGTCTTGCACCGAAACTCCGGCGAGGATCTCGAGAGTTGTTCCGTAGTCTCTGCCGATGCTAATCGCTCGCAGTTGGACTTTTTTGTCCGGACCCACCACCGCGAGTTGCGCGCCCTGAGAACGGAACAGCATGGCGTTGACCGGGACCGTTACCTTATTTACGTTGGTCCCAACGGCGAAATGAACTTCACCGAACGATCCGGGCAGCAGTCTTGCATTTTTGTTCGGTACATCCACTTCGGTTCGCAGCGTTCGCGTGTTCTGATCAATGGCCTCTGCGGTCCGCGCGACTTTCGCGGTGAATCTTTCGCCGGGAAATTCCTGCAGCGTGACGGTCGCGGTTGCGCCGACTCTGATGGCGGTTGAGTAGGCTTGCGGAACATCCGTATACACGCGCAGAGGATCTACTCTCGCGACGTCAAATAATTCTCGTCCGCCGGCCGCTACACTAGATGAGGCGGCTCCCGCTCCCGCATTGATCAGCGCCCCGGGATCGACATTGCGCCTCGTGAGCACTCCGGAAAATGGCGCATACACTCTCTTGAACCCCTCGAGTTCTTCGAGGCGTCGTACGTTCGCGTCGGCCGCCGCAAGGTTCGCTTGCGCCTGTCTGTATCCGCTGGTTTGTTGATCAGCTTCCTGTGCGGAAACGGAGTCGGTCTTGCGGAGATTCTCCCATCGCTCGGCGCTGATCTTGGCCAGTTCCAATTGCGCCAGGATCTGCTGACGCGCCGCGCGAGTCTGATTTAATTCCTGGTCGATTTCTGGCGTGTCGATGTCGGCCAGAAGATCGCCTTCTTTCACGCGGCTCCCAATATCTTTGTACCAGCGAAGCAGGTATCCGTTGGTGCGGGCATAAATTGGCGACTCCTCGAACGCGAGCAATGATCCGGGCAGAACCAACTCCACGTCGGGCTTCTCCGCTAGTGGATGGACCACAGCAACAGTGCGAATCGTCGACAGCTCGGTTTCCTTGGCAAGGGCCCGTTCATGGGTCGCACGGCCAATTAAGGTCAACCCTCCGGCCACTAGCAGCACCAGCAATGCGACTCCAACCACCACCAGCGCTCGCCGGGGTGGAGCCGGGGGAAGCTCCGGCGCGGACTGGATGGTCGCTGTTTGATGTTTCGAGTGTTCCTGGATCGCGGCGATCTCGTCATCCAGTTCCCGTTTTGTTGCATGATGCGGCTGAGCCTTTTGGCCCTGCCCGTCCGTACCCGCAGGCGCGTGCTGCTGCTCCTGCATCTGTTCGTTACCTATCTTCATGTCCCGCTCCGAGTCCATAAGAACCAGATCCGCCTATGCCTGTTCCTGCCGTGCCCGGCGTGCTTCTCGCCGGCTATGAAAAATGGCGAACACGCTCGGCACAAAAAATAGCGTTGCGATTGTGGCGAACAGCAGACCACCGATAACCGCTCTTCCCAAAGGCGCGTTTTGTTCGCCGCCTTCGCCGAATCCCAGCGCCATCGGTACCATGCCGATGATCATGGCCAGCGCGGTCATGAGCACCGGGCGCACACGCGTATACCCCGCGGTGACGGCGGCCTTTACCGCCGGAATGCCTTCATCCATCTGCTCGCGCGCAAAGCTCACCATCAAAATCGAGTTCGCCGTTGCGACTCCCATGCACATCACCGCGCCGGTAAGGGAAGGCACGCTCAGCGTTGTATGGGTTAGCAAAAGGAACCAACAAATTCCAGCCAATGCGCCCGGCAAGGCCGCGATGATGATGAAGGGATCAAGCCACGATTGAAAGTTGATCACGATCAGGAGATACACGAGCACAATCGCGCCTGCCAGACCAATACCCAAGCCGATGAACGAAGAACGCATCGTCGCTACCTGCCCGCGCACCACAATGCGCGTGCCTCGCGGCAGTTTGTTTTGGAATGTCTTCAGGACCTCTTGCGTGTCGGCGGCAACGGCTCCCAGATCACGATCTTGCGTGCTTGCGTAAACGTCGATGACGGGCTGCACATTGTAGTGATTCACCGTCGCCGGAGTGACCGTCGGAGTTACCTGCACAAGGTTCCCCATCAGTTGCGCACCCTGCGGCGCAACAACAGGAATCCTCAGCAGGTCCTGCAGATCTGTCATCCGGTACTGGGGCGACTGCACGGCCATCTGATAGGTGACTTCATTTTGCGGATTCAGCCAGAAATTCGGGGCCGTCTGAAAGCTCCCACTCAGCGAAACCAGCGCGCTCTGCGCAACATCGCGTGCTGTCAATCCAACCTGCGTCACTCGCGTCCGCTGGATATCCATGTGCAGGGTCGGCAACGACAGCAGTTGTTGCACGTGGACATCGGCAGTCCCTGGAATATGTCGCAACCTGCTGGCAATCTGTTGTGCAATCAGGTAATTCGAGTCCAGATCGGTTCCAACGACTTGCACATCGATCGGTGCCGGAATTCCAAAGTTCAGAATCTGCGTCACGATATCTGCGGGCTGGAAGAAAAACTCTACTCCCGGAAAGTGTCGCGGCAGGAACTCCCGCAGATGTCGTGTCAAGTCTGCCGTAGGCACATGCTTCTCAGGATTCAATCCAATTAGGATTTCTGCATCGCTCGTGCCAATCGTTCCACTCGAACTGTACGACTGGTTAATACCGGAATTTGGCAGGCCGATATTGTCGAGCACGGTCTGCAGTTGTCCCTGAGGGATTTCCTCGCGGAGCGATCTCTCGATCTGATCGCACAGGCGGGCCGTTTCTTCCACGCGTAATCCCGGACGGCCGCGCACGTGAAGCCGCAACAATCCGGCATCGACTTGCGGAAAGAAGTCTTGCCCCAGGAACGAAAACAGTCCCAGCGAGAGCACACAGAACAATAGGAAGCACGTGACAAACAGCCCGCGATGCGCGAGTGTCGTTTCCAGCAGCGCTTCGTAGGATCGACGGAAGTTTTCAAACTTCCGCTCAAAGCCTCTCTGAAAACGCCCGAAAAAGGACTTCCCCATCTCGTCCCGGTGCTCATGCCCTCGCATGATGTACATCACCAGCGTAGGAATCAGCGTTCGTGACAGCAAATAGCTCGCTAACATGGCGAAGCTCACGGCTTCGGCGAGCGGTACAAAGAGGAACTTTGCCACGCCGCTCAGGAAGAACATCGGTACGAACACGATGCAAATGCTGAGCGTCGACACGAACGCCGGCACTGCGATCTGTTGTGCGCCATCCAGAATCGCCTGCCGCATTTCTTTGCCCATCGCCAGGTTGCGCTCGATGTTCTCGATTTCTACGGTCGCGTCATCGACCAGGATTCCAACCGCCAGCGCCAATCCACCCAGCGTCATGATGTTGATCGTTTCGCCAATTGCGCCGAGCAGAATGATCGAAACAAAAATCGACAGTGGGATCGAAATCGAGATGACAATCGTCGGCCGCCAGTCCCCAAGGAAAATGAGGATCATGCACGCCGTAAGCGCCGCCGCGATCACTGCCTCGCGAATGACGCCATAGATGGATGCTCGTACAAAGAGCGACTGATCGAACAAGTGCGAAATCTTCAGTTCCGGAGGCAGAGACTGCGCCGCCTGATCCACAATGTTCTTCACACCGGCAACGATCTGAAGCGTCGACGCACTACCATTCTTGTAGATCGACATCAAGGCGCCGCGGTTGCCATCCTGACGCACAATGTTCGTTTGCGGCGCGAACCCATCGCGGATGTGGGCCACATCCCGCATATACAGCGTCGATCCATTCGTGGTCTTGACCGGCAGGTCGTTGAGTTCCGCAATGGTCTGCGGAGTTCCGTTCATATCGATGTCATATTCCAGAGGCCCCATCTTCATCGTGCCGGTCGGAAGAATGATGTTCTGCGCGTTGACAGCATTCACAATGTCCGTTGGCGCTAGCCCATACGCCTGCAGTTTCGGTAGGTCCAGGTCCACCTGAATCTGCCGAATCTTGCCGCCATAGGGATAGGGCGTTGCCGCACCAGGAACCGTTGCCAAATACGTCCGGAGAAAATTCTGGCCCAGATCAAAGAGTTGTTGTTCAGGCAACGTCTTGCTGCTCAATCCAAGCTGAATAATGGGAGTGGTTGACGCACTGTAGGAAATAATTAGCGGAGGCGTCGTTCCCGGCGGAAGGCTCCGCACGGTGGTCTGGCTGATCGATGTGATCTGTGCGATCGCGCTCTGTACGTTCGTCCCCGGATGGAAGAACACCTTGATGACTCCCAATCCGTACACCGACTGGGATTCCATGTGCTCAATATCGTTTACCGTCGTTGTGATGCCGCGCTCGGAATTGGCTACGATCCGGTTCGCCATATCTTGCGGCGACAAGCCGGAATAAAACCACACTACCGATACGACTGGAATATTGATGTCCGGAAAGATGTCCGTGGGAGTGCGCAAAATCGTGATCGGCGTGAGGATCAAAATCACGATCGCCATCACGATGAACGTATAAGGACGCCGTAGGGCTAGTGCAACAATCCACATGAGGGAACACCCGCTCCAAAAGTCGTACGCAATACCAGAGGGCGCTGCCCCGTGGCGCCGTCGATGAAAACTTAGATTCGATACTGGTCGTATCGGATTCTAAATACGTAGTCTGGATTATATGGTACCGTATGTTCATGCGCCAGAAATTGTTGGCCGCCTCATACGGTGAAAACACGAATGGGAAGCGGCCTCCCGGGCGCCCGCGCAGTGAAAAAGCCCGCCAGGCAATTCTCCGCAGCACATTGAAAGTGCTTGGCAAAAACGGCTTTGCCGACCTCACGATTGAAGAAGTGGCAGACCGCGCCGCCGTGGGCAAGGCGACCGTTTACCGCTGGTGGCCCAACAAGGGCGCGCTGATCGCCGACGCTTTCGCCATCAGCACCACGCGCCACTTGCACTTTCCCGACACTGGCTCGGTTTACACCGACATGAGCCGCCAGATGCGCCAGCTGGTGAAAGTCTTTCGCAGCCGGCGGGGAAGAATTGTCTCCGCCATCCTGGCAGCCGGACAAAGTGACAAGGATCTGATCAGTGCATTTCGCGAGCGCTTCCTATGGCCACGCCGTCGCGAGGCTTATGCAACTCTCGAGCGCGCAATCCGCCGCGGCGAACTCCGCAAAAACATCGATCCCGATCTTCTCCTTGACTCCCTCTACGGCCCAATCTACATGCGCTTCCTGATCCAGCATGATCGTCTCACGCCAGATTTCGTCGATCGTCTCTGCACACTTGTCCTCGATGGCGCCCGCCCACGTAAGAAATCCTAGTGCTGATTAAAAACCCCTAGCCGCGAAGCGAAAGAATGCAGCCCACGGCGCAAGCCGAGGGAGTAAAGTGGGAGAGCAACAAGCTCCGAAGGAGCGAAAGAAACGGCGCGGATTCCTAGGGGACCACCATGGAACTCTCTAACACAGGCCTCCTCCAACACGACATTCGTGCTCGCGATTTGTTGCGAATGATTGCAATGAAGAGGTTAAATCGACGAGCTGCCTATATTGGTAATTTGATGATCGACGTTTTCATCCGCCGACCGCAACCCCACGAACTCAAGTCCGTTCAGGCACTCGTCCAGACCGTTGTGGATGAAGTCTACGGCGGGGTGTGGGCTCCCTCACCGCTTCCTGTAGGTGAGGAGGAGAACTGGGAGCAGTCTTGGATCGCTCTCTTGGACGAAAACATTATCGGGGTCGTTCTGACAAGCGAAGAATGGCTGGACGATTTATGGGTACTTCGCGAAGCACGCGGATGTGGAGTCGGCCAGCGTCTACTCGCGAAAGCTGAGGCTGAGATCGTCGCTCGCGGTCACGAAACATTGCGTCTGCGCGTCGTTCAATCGAATGCGGCGGCGATTGGATTCTATCGCCACCACGGTTGGCAGATCGCCCGGACCTTCTCCCACGAGAAATTCCCGATAACGATGTTCGAAATGGTCAAACCAGCGCGTCAGATAGAATAGACGTGTCGCCAGTAAACCTGACTGGATCGCTGTCTTCATCCCATTGCAGTGCAGAAACCGAATCTTTCTACTTTCGCCCGCGAATCTCGCCGGCATTCGCGCGGGATATGTCCTGAACCAGAGCGCTGACTTCGACCTCGCACAGCGCCTCCGGCGCGAAGGTTTGCCGTTGGGTGAGTTGTTCAGCTTTGTCAGCGGACTCTACTTTCGCGGCAAGCTCGCCTATGCTCGAGCATTTGCGGCAGCCCCCGTAGGCCTTCCCGGCGCATTCGTGATTACCACCACATCGGGGTTGCTGCGACCCGATACCGTTGTGGCCGTCGATCAACTCCGTGAATGGGCGGGCAACGATATTGACTCAGCTGACCGGCGATACCGTACTGCCCTTGATCGCGACTGCGGCTTGCTTCTTGAGAGGTTCGGAAATTCATGCGACGTCGTTCTGCTCGGCAGTATTGCAACCTCGAAGTACGTCGATCCTTTGCTTGAGGTATTTGGTAAGCAGTTGCTCTTTCCATCTGACTTCGTCGGCCGAGGCGACATGAGCCGTGGTGGGCTTCTGTTGCGTTCAGTGGAAGCGCGTCAGGAATTGACCTACACCCCGGTTCTCAATGCAATTCGCCACGGCAAACGGCCTCCGAAACTCATGCCTTCCACTGGCAGAAGCGGAAAGCCTGTTCATCCTCGCTCACAAGTCTAGTGATAGACTGCACCCATGCCGTCCAATAAGAAGAAGACGAAGACCAAGCGGCGGACATCGAAGAAGGCATCGGCCACCAAGAAATCCCTGGCCGCGAAGAAGTCCGTTCCAGCCAAACGTTCCAAGAAAACCCTGAAGAAAAAAGCTGTTAAGAAAACAGCCCCGAGCGCGCGCAGCGCGCCTAAGAAAAGAAAGGCCGTCAACCTCGAACGAGAAAGCAAGCAGGAAATTCGTGCCAGGACATCCACTGCCTCTGCCACCATATCGGGCCGGCAATCGGGAGATCTACAAGGCTTGTCACGGGCAGAGCAGGCTGACTCTGAGAGCGTTGAAGAATTGGTGGAAGAAGGAAACATCTCTGAGGCTGGCGCGGTGGCAGGAGTGGAAGCCAGTGACAACGCCGAGGAGAAAGAAGTTCACACCCGCGAGTTCCCCGAGGACGATGTCCCTGAGGAATACCTGGATAAGGACTAGCCAGGACAACCGAGATTGACGCGTCATCCTCGATCATTCGCAGTAGAGAGTCTACACGGCCGTAGATCCGCGCCGCGAAGGCGCGCAGTTTCTAAATCCCGCAGCCATGCAGGATGACAACGTTGTTCGCCATTGGACTCTGCGTGGGCCGATGAACGGATGTTCCTGATGAACCGCTCACACCGCCGGAGTGTGTCCCTCGAGGCGGGGTGTGGAGAGATACGAACCCGTAGTGATTAATGCCGACCCTGGAGGACGATTTTCAAACTTACCTTCGTCAGCACAGGTAGTTAGCGGAGCGGCCGGTCAAGGCAGCGCAGCGCGTTGGAGGAGCACAATGGAACTCCGCAAAGGCACGGACCTCAAGCGGTTAGGAACAAAGCGACAAGAATAAAAAGATGGTCGGGGCGATAGGATTTGAACCTACCCTACCTTAATCTTTTCAACCACTTGCGGGACTCGGGTGGCAACCAAAAGACCGCAATGGAAGCCAACGGAACAATTATTGGACATTAATTGGACACTGGAGTTTGATCAGGATTCGGAATGAGTACCCCTTTAACAGCGAGGTGGACATCTATGGCATCGGAGATTCAAATTCAAAAAGGCAAACGGGAGCTGTTGGCTGCGAACGCCCCCAGAAAAGAACAGAGAGAGCGAATCCATTATGATGCCCAAAATCCAGCACCAATAGAACTGAGGCTTCTGGCGCGTCTCGACTTAAAGAGACGCCAACTCCTGCACGAGTTGGCAGGAGTCATGGAGCAGTATCAGGAACTCACACGAGAAATCGAGTCGAAGAAGATACCAGTTCCATGGCTGCCTCGTGATTCGTCCAGAGGCTATAGTGGCATCGAACCGCAGGAGATTGAGGCGTAGCGATGCAATGCGAACATAAGAACGAAGACGGTAAGCGATGCGGGGCGGCTGCTCTCAAAGCCAAAACCCGTTGCTCCCTACATGCCGACCCAGAAAGGGCCGCGGCTCTGGGGAGCAAGGGAGGTCGTCGGCGATCGGTGTATAGAGCGGGT
>Ga0070734_10001414_pt1 | contig 35108 bp, 23 predicted proteins | sample Coa_R1_8_FD_66444 | JGI IMG/M metagenome (GOLD analysis project Ga0070734, IMG submission 66444) | Surface soil microbial communities from Centralia Pennsylvania, which are recovering from an underground coalmine fire - Coalmine... | ecosystem: Environmental > Terrestrial > Soil > Unclassified ...
CCGGACCAGAGCGTCCCCACGATCGCCGTGGCTCCCAACGTGCAGTAATAGCTGAACAGCACGGTCAGGAGGAGATAGACCGCCAGCCAGAACCGGCGTACCAGCAGCAGCAGAATGACGAAAACGCCGGCGAGCACCAAGCCATTCACGCGCAGCCGATCCCTTTCGGTGACCTGAGCGAGATCACGGGCACTCACCGTCACGCCATAGCAGTCGCCGTGCACACTTCCGATCGCGGAGTCCGTGCCAGGCAGTATCTGCGCCAGCCAAATCTCAATCAGTTCCAGCGTCTCCCGGCTGGTTGGTTCAAAAGGGTCGGAGTGAAAAATGACATCGAGACGGGTGATATAACGATGTTCCGTCCCGACCGGCAGCTCCGCGCAATAGAAATCTTGAGCCGCACGCTGAGCTTGGCCCAGGGCGCCACGGACCAAATTGTTTCGGAACGATTGCAGGAGTCCCGGCAAGGAAGTCCGTGAGCCCGCCGGTCCGGAGGAAGCCGGCATCGGGGTACCCAAAGGCTGTGTGAGACTGCGTACTTCATCCACGTTCGGGAGCAAGCCAAAACCTTGGCTGAGATGTGCCAACGTCTCACGTCCCGCTGTCGTGTTCCAGTCGGTGGACGATCGCAGCAGCACGGTCAACGGCCCGATCTCGCCGGCGGTAAAATGTCGCTGGATGGCGGCCAAGCCCTGAACGCTACCGGCGGAGGGATGGAGTTCGCCGGTTGCCTTGTACACGGGAACGACTTGGAAGCCGAGCACTGCCAGGGGCGCCAATCCCAACACCGCTCCACACCATACCAGCACCGGTCGGGCAACGACACCTTGACTGATCCAGTCCCAGAAATGGGAGCGGGCAGAAGCATGCGGCCGTGGGAATGTGTCGGAGACGAGACGCTTCGGGACGCCAGCCTTTCTGTACTTCGCGTGGTTCTTACGTGCACCGTCCCCGGCCGTGGCACGCGGCCAAAACGCGATGCGACCCAACAAGCCCAGGAGAGCCGGCGTTAGCGTCAACGATGCCAGCAGGGCGACCGCCAAACTCAGGGCGATTGCCGGACCAGCACAGCGGACCTTGGCAAACTCTGCAAACCCCATCAGGCCGAGGCCACAGATTACGGTCCCGGCGCTGGCCGCCAGGGCACTGCCAACAACTTCGATGCTCCGCGCCAGGGCGCGGCTCAAACTGCGCCCGTTGTCCAGCTCCTCGCAATAGCGACTGATGAGGAAAAGACAGTAGTCCGTGCCGGCCCCATAGAGGATGACGATGGCGAACACCTTGCTGACGTTGACCAGATAGATGCCGGGGATCAATGTTAAAAGCGCCAGCGCATGCAGCGAAACCCAGACGGACACGGCGATGGTCAAGAGCGGGATCAGGGCCAGCAGCGGCGCCCGGTAGACCAGCAACAGGACGCCGATCACCAGGAGAACGGTGGCCAACGTCGTGCCATCGAGACCCTGGGCGCTGGCCCGTATCAAATCGCGGCCGATTGCGGCCGGTCCCGTGGCTAGCAAGCGCGGCGAATGGGGTCCGGCTTCGGAAAGCTGCTGGCACAATGCTGCTTCCGCGCGATCGACCGCGGTTCGTGTCTGCAGAGCGAGGTAGGGAGTGCCCAGGGAAACTTCAATCAGGGTGCAGTGGCGATCGTGGCTGGTCAGCCGGCTCCCCAGGAGCGGATGACGGCAGGAGATGATTTTGCCGAGCTGAAGCTCCGGTGCGTCCTGGCGGAGCTGCTCCAATGCGGCAACGCAGTGATCCACCAGAAGAAAGTCCTCAGCATCGAGAACACTATCCGAGCGTTCGAGGGCAAAAATGAGCCGGCTCGCAAACACATCGTTGGGAAAGGCCTGACTCAGAAGCTGATAACCCCGGACGCTGGGACAGCTCTCGGGGAGAAATCGCAGATCGTCATCCAATGCCTTGCTATCCCAGGCCGGCGCGATCCAGGACAGGCAAAGGCCGCCGATGAGCCAGGCTGCGCAGATGATCCAGGGGTGAGCCGCCGCAAAACGACCCAGGATACGAAACATGCGCAAGGTCTCCCGGTGGCGGAAAGAAGTGGCGCAAAAGACTCCTTAATCATCGGCGAGCAGGAAGAGCCGGCTGGAGAGAAAGCCCGCGCAATCCTTGGCGGCGTGGGAAGCGGTTGGAAACAGGGGGGAAATGAGGAGGGCGTGCAGCACGCTTAGCGGCTCAACGTCAGTGGCCGCGCCAAATCTAAAGCAGCCTGGAGTTGCGCATCTTGTCCGATATCCATAGACACATCCGGCTGAACCACCACATTGGGCGTAACGCCGGTGTCACTATAGGGGCGGCCCAAGGGCGTATAGAGCTTGGCCACGGTCATCCGGATTCCCGACGCCGGAGTCGTATTGAGCTTATCCACCCGTTGCATCGATCCTTTGCCAAACGTCGTCTGACCGACCAGCTTGCCGCGCTGATTCTCTTGGAGGGCGCTGGCGACAATTTCGGCAGAGCTGGCCGTCTCTGCATCGACGAGGATGACCATTGGCATGTCCAGGACATCGGTGCCGTGGGCACGATAGATTTTGTTGTACTGGCGGACCTGGCCATGTGCCGCCACGATGATTCCTGAGGCGAGAAACCGTTCGACAAGCCGAAGGGCGATTTCAAAGGGGCCGCCTTGGTTGCCGCGCAGATCCAGGATGAGCACTCTCATTCCAGACGCCCGCAGTCGAAGGATGGCTTCATCCAGTTCCGACGGCGTCGTCTCCTGGATCGCAATCAGCTGGAGATAACCGATCTCGCCGCGCTCATCCAGGAAACGGGGCTCCGACACACTCGGCACCGGGATCACCTGTCGTTTCAAGAGCACGACCTGTGGCCGCATGTCGCTGGCCGAGACTTCCACCTCGATGAGCGTATCGATAGCCCCTTTGAGCAGCTCGGCGGCCGCCTCGGCCGAGAGGTTGGCGGCCGACTCCGAACCAATGCGGGTGATTTGATCACCGATTTTAAGCCCAAGAGCCTGGGCAGAGCTTCCCGGCAGCACGCGCGTGATGATCAGCTTGTGGTCCACAGTACCGACTTGCAAGCCGACTCCCAGCAACCGGCCCGCCCAGGAAGCATTCAGCTCTTCCAGCTCACGCGGCGTGAGATAATACGTGTACTCATCCAGTCCGCTGCAAGCGCCGCAGATGAACTCAAAGAGAACGACGGTCTTGCGCAGGCCGAGCTGTTCCTCTGCCGACCAGGCAACCAGAAGGGCTTGATCTTGGGCATCGCGTGGCCGGCTGACCCGCTGGTTGTTCCAGTAGCTTCGCAATTCTTCCTGGAAGGCGCGAACCACTTCGAGCTTGGTGCCGGGTAAATGCTTGTCACAGAAAGCTGCATCAAACAGGGCAATCCGCAGTTCTTCGAGTCCCTGGCGGAAGAGCTTGGCCACCTCCACTTTCTCTCGATCCACGTAGTTCGTCTGGAGCTTGGCCAACACTTCGCCATAGATTTCGAGGGCATCGTACCAGGACTGTTTGAGGATTTGATCGCGATAGGTGGAATCGTGATGGCGGTGCGCTTGATGGATTCGGCGGAGACAGTTCTGAAAGCGATCCGCGACCTCGGTCAGGTTCCGTTCTCGTGCGGGGATTTGCTCGTAGACTTCGAGCGCCTTGGTCCACTGACCGGTGTCTTCGAATTGTTTCGCTTGCTGCAACAGCTGCGGAAGGCCAAGCGTGCCGGTAGAGTCGCTGGAGGCGGCTTGCAGGTTGGCGAGGGAGCAGCTGAGCCCCACAATGAGGGCCCTTGCGATCCAATAACGGCGCACCACCTGCTCGAGTTTCAAGGCACACCTCCCAAGGCCAAGCCAAGGAATCGCTTCGGAGCCTGAACTCGGTACCTCCTTGAGTATAAGGACTCTGGCCTTGCTGGTCAAATCAGCGCTGGCCGATTGTCATCCAGAGGGTGTGCATCTGTAACGCGAGTCGGTGGCGGGTGACACGGAACGCCTGGCGGGGAGGCGACAACAGAGTTGGCTCTGCCACCCGCCCCGCACGACCTTGAGATTGCCTTGAGGATCTTGGGTCACCGTGAACCCGCCGCCGGCGGCAACCGTGAGCGTGAGGGTGCTGCTCGCATCCAGGGCCGTCGTCACATCGCCCCGAATCGGCGAAGCCGTACCCGTCTCGTAGCCCCACAGCCGCTGGGATGACCTCCTGGTCTACTCGCCTGACTCGGGCGATCGGGTGGGAGGAAAACGCGGAAATCTGCGCGCATCGGCCGCACCGGATCCTTGCGCCGTCTTTACCATATCTCTTTCCTCTCCACTTCCGCCATGTTCCCCACGCCGTTATTCTGCCGCCGGTAGTTAAAAACGTCGCGCGACAGCGGCTACCTTGCAGCACGAACGCCCTCACCGTGTCCACGTGCATTCGTAGGTAGGATTGGCTAGGATCTGTGCTCTTGAGCAATGGCCAGGGCACCTTTGAGCCCGCCCAAAACTTCGCCCCTGGGTCCGCCGAGTTGGCAACGGTAGCGGTCGGGGATTTCAACGGCGATGGCAAACTCAACTTGGCCGTGGGCACCCCCGGCGTGCTGAACTCGAGCAAGTGGAGTATCCTGCTCGGCAACGGCGATGGCATGTTTCAGGCGGCACAGGATTACTGTCTCCCTTCCGATAGCGATCCCGACCTTGTCGTGGCGGCCGGCGACTTCAACGGCGACGGCCATCCGGACCTTGCCGGGGGCTATGCCGGCGAGGTGGTCATCCTGTTCAATGCGGCCAATTGGTAAGGCGGCAGACCTTAGCCGCCGGTGCGGCGGCCGTGCCTGCCATGCTGCCGAGCGTGCAGGCCAAGCCAGCCCGGACGGTCTTGCAACAAGCCCCCGCATGACTGGGCTGACTTTGGAAATTAACGAAAAAGGCAGAACGCAATGGGCTCGCCGAAATGCGACTTGCACCTTGCCCCATCAGGAAGTCCGGTGGTACAGTAGGTCATTGCCCGTTGTGCGTGCCGGCACCGCCAACAACGAATTACGACCAACGTTTCCACCCTCATGATCGATCCCGTTCGTCAGGAAGTCATTGCGCATGCCCACACGGTCGTGGTCAAAGTGGGCACGAATGTTCTCGCCAGCGCCGACGGTAAGCTGGACCCTGCGCGGCTCCAGGCCCTGGCCGACCAGGTGCAGCGCATCCGGCAGCCGGGACGCCGAGTCGCGCTCGTCAGCTCCGGAGCCATCGGTGCTGGGATCGGGCAGCTCGGCCTGGAAGGCCGGCCACGCGATCTCCGCCACTTGCAAGCCTGTGCCGCCGTCGGGCAAGGATTCTTGATGCGGGCCTATCAGGAATGCCTGGCGGCGCATGGCATCCACACGGCCCAGATCCTCTTGACGGCCGGCGATTTCGATAATCGCACCCGCTATCTGAATGCCCGCAACACCATCGTCACGCTCTTTGAATGGAATTGCCTACCCATCATCAACGAAAACGATACCGTGAGCGTCGCGGAAATCCGCTTCGGCGATAACGACCATCTCGCGGCCCTGGTGACCAATCTCCTCCAGGCGCCGTTGCTCATCCTCTTGACCGTCGTCGATGGGCTGTATGGCTCCGACCCGACGACCAATCCCCAAAGCACGGTCCTGACCACGGTGCCTACCATCGATGCCTCGATCATGGAAATGGCCGGGGGCAGCCGCAGCAGCCTGGGCACCGGCGGCATGCGGAGCAAGCTCCGGGCAGCTCGGTTGGCCACGGCCGCGGGGGAATCGGTCATCATCGCCAACGGCGCCCGATCGGGAGTGCTCGATGCCATTTTCGAGGGCAATCCCGTCGGGACGTTGTTCTTGCCCCACGGTATCACGGTCCCGGCCTGGAAACGCTGGCTCGGCTTTGCGGCCCGGCCAAAAGGCCGGCTCGTGGTGGACGCCGGCGCCCGCCAAGCTGTACAGGAAAAGGGGCGAAGTCTCTTGCCGATTGGGATCGTGCAGGTCACTGGCCCTGCCGGCGAGGAAACGGTGTCCTTCGGCAAAGGCGATGTTGTTGCGTTGTGTGATACGGCCGCCACGGAATTCGCCCGCGGTTTGACCAATTATTCCGCAGCCGACGCCCGGCGCATCTGCGGGCTGCGCAGCGATCAAATTGGAGAGGTACTCGGTACCGTCCCCTACGAAGAGGTGGTGCACCGCGATAATTTGGTGGTGATCCTTTGACACCTGCTCTGCTACGCACCAGGGACGGCATGGCAAGCTGCGTAGTTTCGGATCCCGCAGGCCGGTAAGATGAGGATCGGGCAATAATTGGAGCAGCCGGCGTTAGAACCGGTTGTTTCGCTCGTCCTTTTGGATAGACCATCGATGGCGTTTCCCTCGGCCGTTGGGCTGGGGTGGGTTACAACATGAAGTCAGGCCCCTCTGAGCCGGTGCCGCGACACGCGGAATTTGATGCTCTATACCGGAAGCACAGCCGGGAGGTCTGGGCGCTGGTCTATGCGCGCTGGTTGAATGCTGACCTTGCCCTGGACATTGCGCAAGAAGCGTTCCTGCGCTTGTGGAAACAATGGGGACAAGGGGAGACCATTCTGAATCCCCGGGCCTGGTTGCTGCGCGTGGCACGCAACCTGGCGGAGGACCATGCGAAGAGTTCCTTCCGCCGCAATGGTACGCATCCGCCGCAGATCATGAACGGCATCCGCGCGCAGGCCCGGCTGCCTTTGGAACAACTGGAACGTGAGGAGACGTTCGAACAATTGCGGGAAGTGATCGCCCAACTTTCCCAGGCGGACCGCGAGATCTTGACCCTCCGGTACGCCCTGGATTACAACGCGAGTCAGATCGCCGACGTCTTGGCGATCACAGCAACGGCTGTCCATATGCGCTTGAGCCGGGCCCGACAGCGGCTGGCGGAGCGCTTGACGGCCCTGGGAGTGGTACCAAATCCATGAATTCTCTCCAACCGCATCGAGCAGGCTCCCTCGAACGGGATCGTTCGGCCGACGATCTCGACGGGCTGCTCTCCAGGTTTTTTCGGGCCCAGATGCTCGAGCCTTGGCCGGCGCTGGAGCCGCCGGCCATGCCGTCGGTCCGCACAGAGGGGGGCGCCGCACGCCGCCTTTCTGGTTTTCGCAGTCGGTTCGCTCTGGCCGCCTCGTTGCTGATTCTGTTGCTCGGTCAGCTATTCGTGTCGAGCCAATTCTCGGGTTTGGCACGCCTGGCCCCGGACAATAATCGCGGCAGGCTCGAAGCGACGAACCGGATTGACTCGGCTCCCGCGCTCGCGCCCAAGCCGGCTTCGAGCCTGAAGAAGACCGACGCCCATCATCCGGGCGAACGCACACCGATCCCTCGTCGTTAGGCAGCCGCATGCCCATCGCCGGGAAATGCCCGCGGAGCATTCGGTTCTCCGCGGGCGTCCCCTTCCCTTCTCGTCCTGGCTGGCTATACTTCCTCCGGTTTCCCTTTCCCTCCGGAGTGTATTGCCATGATCATCTCCTCCCGCCGCCAGTTTTTGCAATCCGCTGCCGTCGCTGGGTCGGGCTTGGCCTGGGCATCGCCATCGCTGCGGGCGATCGAACCGGTGCACCGCCACGGCAAGTCCCACATCCGGCTCAGCATCGCTGCCTATAGTTACCGCAAGTACCTCCTGTTGACCATCAAGCCGAAGCCGCCCATGACGCTCGACGATTTTATCGACACCGCCGCCGACATGGGCCTCGATGCCGTGGAACCAACCGCGTATTACTTCCCTGAAACCACTCCCGAGTATCTGGCCCACCTCAAGGGCCACTGCACCCGGCTGGGTCTCGACATCAGCGGCACGGCGGTCGGCAATAACTTCTGCATCCCTGACCCGGCGAAGCTCCGCGAACAAATTCAGTCCGTCAAACAATGGGTCGAACACACCGCCCGGCTCGGAGGCAAGACGATCCGCATTTTCGCCGGTCCTCTGGCCAAGGGCGACTCCGAGGAGAAGGCGCGAACGCGGTGCATCCAGGCGATCCAGGAAGCGTGCGACCATGCCGGCAAATACGGCATCTATCTCGCCCTGGAGAACCACGGCGGCATCGTGCAGACGATCGACCAGATGCTGGCAGTCGTCAAGGGCGTCCAGCACCCATGGTTCGGAGTGAACTGGGACACGGGCAATTTCCAGAGCGCGGACCCCTACGCCGATCTGACCCGGCTAGCCCCGTATGCCGTGACGGTGCAGATCAAAAGCGAAATCAAGCGCATGGGCATGCCCAAGGAGGAGGCGGACCTGAAGCGGCTAATCGGCATCCTGCGCGCTGCCGACTATCGCGGTTATGTGGCCCTCGAATACGAGGCCGCGGAAGACCCCAAGACTGGCGTGCCGCGTGAAATCGAGAAGCTGAAGCCGTTGATGGGATGAGCCGTTCAACGCTCCGGCCCCGGCAGACGCGGAAGAAGGAAGCGTTGATACAACCTGCCAACCAGGATTGCTTCGAGCGTTGGGGCAAGGATTTAAACCGTAAGAAACCTCGTCCCCCGTCCAGGAATCGCGATCGCGCCTAACCGGCGAAAGAAGCAAATGGACCCGGTCCAAAATCGTGCGTCGGGTTGAAACACGCTAGGTAGGTGTCAAGTACCTCGGCAAAGCACCGTGCCGGTAACGTATGCTGCATCACTCCCATTGCGCAGCCTCCCTAGCGTGGCGCGTCGTTCAGCGGAGCTGAGCTGTCCGACGGTTCGCTTGTGAATCGAAGATTGCAGCCTCGGTGGCCAAGCCTGGACCGAATCCCAGCGCCACACAAGGCAGCGGCGCGCCCCGGTCGCGCAAATGCCTGAGAACGAACAGGATAGTGGGAGAAGACATATTGCCGCACTCCGCCAGGACCTCGCGCGAAACCGCGGTCGCATCCGGACCCAAGCCAAGCGCCTGCTCCACGGCGGTCAGGATGCGCGGCCCGCCCGGATGGATGGCCCAGGAAGCGATGTCACCCAGCCGTAGCCCGCATTCTTCCAACCACTCTTCCAACCACGGCCGCACATGCCGGGCCAACAGGTCGGGCACCCGTGTGGACAGCGTCATCTCAAAGCCGTGGTCGCCGATGCTCCAGGTCATCGCCGATTCGCTGGCGGGAAAGAGACAGGCACCCGACGCAACCGCCTGCCAGGCATCCGCCGGAGCGTCCTCGGGCGAAACTCCCACCAGCGCGGCCGCGCCATCGGCAAACAACGCGTTGGATACCATTTTTTTTGGATTCCAGCGGTACTCATAATGCAAGCCGCAAAGCTCCACCGCAGACAGCAGAACACGGGCGCCGGGCCTGGCTCCGGTGAAGGCCCGCGCAACCCGTAAACCGTTGAGTGCCCCATGGCAGCCCATGAAACCAACGTGGGTCCGTTCAATCGTCGGTTTCAGCTCGAGCCCTTTGATCAACTCCACGTCGACGCCAGGCGCCCGGAAGCCGGTACACGAAACCGTCACCAGATGGCTAAGACTCCGCGGGTCCACTGCCGCCTCCCGCAGCGCCCGCCGGGCGGCTTCTACCGCCAGGGGGCCTGCCTCCTCGGCATAGTGTTGCATTCGCTGACTCGTGGTCGGTCCAGGGGCATCTTCGTGATCTTGTGGGAGAAATACCGACCCCGAGTGCCTGGTGCCGTGCAGGACATCGGCCATGATTTCCTGGGAGAACGCCAGGTGACGGCTCCGAATGCCGCTTTGGCGATAGAGGGCCGGCAGCAGGTCGGCTTGCTCCTCGGTTCGGCAGCAAATCGCTTCCGCGATCCGGACCGCCTCCGCCTGCGTGATGGCGGTGGCCGGTAAAGCGGTGCCGATACCCAACAGAGCGAGACTCATGTTCCAGCTACTTTCCAGCGAAGCGGCGGAGAAACGGTTTCGCCAACCCCGGTGCGTGTGACAGCACGGCCAACAACAGGTGTACCAAGGCCGGACGCCGCAAGGTCTGTGCCGCCAGCCGGCACAGGCGTTGCTGTTTGGCAAGCAGGCAAGCATAGCGGGCGGCCCATTCCCGCGCCCATTCCGGTCTCCACGCCTCCTGGGCACGGTGGGCGAGCGGTGCCACGGCGAGACCGGTTGCCAGGGCCCAGGCGATTCCTTCGCCGGTGAACGGCTCGATGTATCCAGCTGCATCACCCAGGACCAGAACGCGGTTGCCACCGAGACATCGCGCCCGCCGGGTGAGTGCGGGCGTGCCGCGCCAGGCGCGTCCCGCGAGATCGGGAATGTTCGGCCAGCGAACCTGGTCGAGGAGCTGGGCCACGGCCCCTCCGGGACCGCCGGCTTGCTTTACGAGTCCCACGTCCAATGCGGCCGCCAAATTCAGGCGTCCGTCTTCGCGCCGCACCAAACCCACATAGCCACCCGTCCCACAAGTCATGTAAATGATACCGGTACGGTAGAAGGCGGGTGCTCGATCCACCAGCACGCCGGCCCCGATGCGCGATCCCTTGGCAAGGGTAGGCGCAAGGCTGGATTCGCCAGACGGCCCGAGACTGCCCAGGCCGACGGCAACGAGCACCAGCCGGGCGCGGACTTCCTGTCGCACTTCCGGACGCCGAAGGATCACGGATCGAAACGATTGCCGCTCTTCTCCCAGGGCAGCGAGAACACCGGGCAAGAAATCCGCCCCTGCATCTCTTGCCGCCTGGACCAGTGCCGCATCCAAGGTCTCGCGGGAAAGGGCTACTCCGCCGGCCAGCGGGAGCGCCACCTGGCCATTGGCAGCGGCCAGCTCGATGTGGCGGAGCGGCACGGCCCCCCGTTGCCCGGCCAAACTTCCAAGGCCCACCCGATCCAAAGTTGCCAGGGCCCCGGCATTCAAGCAACAGCCACACACCTTCCAGCGGGGGAAGTGCGCTTTATCCACCAGCAGCACCGAGCTTCCCATCCGCACCAGCTGGTGGGCCGCCAGCGACCCTGCCGGTCCGGCTCCCAGGATGACGACATCCCAGCATCGGTCGCCGGCCTGCTCGCAGCGGAGGGTGGGGGCGATGTTCATGGGCGCTCCCATTCCAGCAGCATCCGGCATGGCCACCGCCGCGACACATGGGCAGTGTCCAGACCTGCCCGCCGTGCCAAGGTGACCAACTCCGCCGCCGTAAACGCCCCTTCCACGGAGCGCGGCCCATCGGTATGCACGACATCGCTGGCAGACAAAACCCGGGTGGCCAGGAACGCCAGGACGTAGCCGGACCAGCTGCGAACCAGGTCGTTAATCAGGAAGAGATGCCGAGCGGCTGCCGCCATGGCCTGGATGAGACCGATCGCTTGATCTTCCTCGAGATGGTGCAGAAAGAGCGAACTGGCCACGATATCGTAGCTGTCCGGAAGTCCGTTCTGGAGAACGTCCCATTCAAAAAAATGGAGATCGGCCTGGCATGCTTGGGCACGCCGGCGTGCATACTCCACGGCGCAGGGGCTGCGGTCGCAGCCGGCAATTTCCAGCTTCAGTCCGGCGCGGCGGGCCTTTTGCCAGAGGCGGAGGGGAATATCGCCACCACCGGTGGCCACGTCGAGCAGGTGGAGCGGTTGATGCGGGTGTCGCTGGAGATGATCGCGAATGGGCCGCCACAAGAGGCGGGCACTGCCGCTCCACCAATTGATGCGCTCCAGCCCGCACAATGCCTGGATATGGCGGTCCGCGGCCAAATCGGGTCGATCCATGATCTCCGGCCGGCGTCGGCGCTGGGCAACCGAGTGAAGCAACAGCATAGGGGCATCCTGTGGACAGCGGCCGAAGCTCTCGTAAACTCATCGTACCAAAGCCCATCCAAAAGACAGCGCCCAGCAGCCGGACTGGCGGAAACCGCCCGTGCGCTGACTCCCCCGGAACGCTTTCCCCGCTTTCGGCGCGACCTTGACCCCCTCTGCCAGCGTATTAGAATGGGAACCATTGCAGTGTCTTCGGTGGGGCTTGCGGCCGTACACCGGAACATTGTTTCTCCATCCTTGTTTCTCCTGACACCGAGGCATCTGCTATGAAATCGCTTGGTCGGATTGTGCTGGCCATTTTCGCTGTCGTCGTCCTGGTAGCCGGCATTACCTTCGTAAAGCAATACCAGGTCAGCCCCAATGAGGCCCCGACACCGCCCGCCAGCTCGCCGGGGGCCGTCCGGGCAGCGGAAATCAAGCTGACGTTCCCCAAGGGAGTGATCTGGGAATGGCAACCGGCGAAGGATGGCGAATTCGAACAGCAAAGCGAAGGATTCAAGGATTTCTTGTTCCAAAACGACAATTCCGTGCCCGTGGAATTGGGCCTGAAGGCGAAGAGTTGCAAGTGTTCCGAGGTTTCTGTGGGGCTCCTTCCCGCTGCGGATGTCCAGCGCTATTCCAGTGAAGATGCTTCCAAAGCCGGTGCCGATACGGCCAAGGTTCAGACGCAGAAGCTCGAAGTCGATGATCTGAAGGGAGTCATCGTGGCCCCCGGCGACGGGGGGGTGATTCGCCTCAACTGGAAAGATAAGAAGGATAAGGAGCCGCACGAACGGTATGAGCGGCTCGTCGTCGATGTCTGGGCACAGGCACAAGCGGGCGGTCCCCGCACCATTCATAAACTGGAGCTGCCGATTACTTACGTCCCCGCCCTTCGTATCCGGGAAGACATCCTGAAGCTGCCCGATCTCTACCTCAACGGCAAAGAAACCCGGGAGTTCAAGTGCTGGTCGTCCACGCGGCCGAAGTTCTCCCTGACGGCCAAGGAACGGACAGGCGATCCGTGCTTCGTCTGTTCCTGCATGCCGCTGACAGACAAGGAACGTCAGGAGATGGAGGAGTCCACCAAAACGCGGGTGTTGTGCGGCTACGTGGTCCGGGTGACAGTGAACGAGCGGCTCAACGATAACGTCCAGATGGAGCTGGGGCCGTTTGGCCGTCGGATTGACCTCAAGAGCGATCCCGACATCGAACCGACGAGTGTCCTGGTGGCCGGCGTTGTCCGGGGGGATGTTACGGTTGAAACGGACGATGAGAGAGGCGGCATCCTGCTGGGGCCCTTCCCGGCCAAGAACGGCATTACCAAGGTCGTCAAGCTGACCGCCCACCGCCCCGACTTGGAGCTGAAGCTGGACAAGGTGGAGCCGGACGGTTCGACGCACTTGAAGGTGATCTCGTTGAAGAAAACCAGCACGCCGGTCGGCGGCCGGACCAAGTGGGAGTTGACCGTCGAAGTTCCCCCCGGAGGGCCGTCGGGTCGATTGCCCGATCACAGTGCGGTTCGCTTGACCATACCCGGCAACCCGCCGCGACACATTCGCATTCCGGTCAGCGGCTTCGCCACCCAATGACAGGAAGCCAGGATGGCAGGACCAAAGTTCGGGGCGCGCGAAAGCGGTCGATGGCCACCCCGAACGCGGAGTACAGACTGCTGACCCCTGAATTCGGATCTGAGGAAACCGATCATGGTAAAGGAAGACCGAGAGCATTGGAAGCGGCTGGCTGCCAAGGCGCGTGGGGCCCTGGTCATGGCGATCCTGGCATGCACCGTTGTCGTGAGTGCCACGGGCCTCATCGCTGCGCGATGGTTGCTGCGGCCGGCGGAGGAGGATGAGCGGCCCGCAAAGCGCGCCGCCCTGGCAACGTCGCAGACCGCGCTCTTTCGGGATTGGCCCAAGCCTGATGTGGCCGTGGTGCTCTCGGGGCAGCAATTTGGCTACTTGCAGCCATGCGGTTGCTCCGAGCCACAAAAAGGGGGCCTGGCACGTCGCTTTAACCTGTTCCAAAATCTGCGCCAGCGCGGCTGGGACGTTGTGGCCGGCGACCTTGGGGACATTGCCCAGCCGGGCGGCTCGTCCACGCCATTGGAGCAAGCGCTCCTGAAATACAAATACTCGATGCTGGCCCTCAAGGAAATCAAATACAGCGGCGTGGCCATTGGCGCCAACGAGATGCGGCTGCATCTCCTGACCACCTTGGCGGAGTTTGCCCTGAATGAGCGTTCGCCCCGGGTGTTAGCGGCCAACCTGAAGGACAAGGAAAAAGAGTTTCCCGAGATGGTTGGTTCCACGACCGTAAGCACCGGCAAGGAAGGGACGCCGAAAGTCGGCTTCGTCGGGATTGTTGGCCCGAGCGTGGCCAAGCTATCCCAAGATCCCGAGGCACGCTTTGAAAGCGATGAGAAAGCCCTGCCGGCCGCGTTGACCGAGCTTCAAAAACAGGGCGCGGAGCTTCGGGTGCTGCTGTATCAGGGCACCCAGGAGGAAGCCACCGCTTGCGCCAAGCGGTTTCCGAAGTTCCAGATCATCTTGTGCCTGACTCAAGAGGAAGAACCCTCCGGACGGCCGGAGCAGGTTGGCAATAGCTTGATCATCGGCGTTGGCCACAAGGGCCGTTATGTCGGCGTCGTGGGGGCATACGGCGGCAAAACACCCGGTCAGCCATTCCAGTTGCGGTACGAGCTGGTCGCCCTCGGGCCGGAATTCGAAACGCCCGAAGGCAAGGAGAAGGACAACCCCATCCACGCGCTCCTCCAGCGCTACGCGGAGGAGGTACAGAAAGGGAATTACCTGGCCAAGTTTGTTCATACGGCCAAGCACCGTGTGCAGATCGATTTCCCGAAGGCGACCTACGTCGGTTCGGAGCAGTGCAAAAAATGCCATGAGGCCGCCTATGCGATATGGGAAGCGTCGCCGCACCCACATGCCTATGAAGCACTCGTAAACAAGGCCAAGCGACCGACGCTACGGCAATTTGATGGTGAATGCGTGGCATGCCACGTGATCGGCTTCGGCTACGCCGGGGGATATACGGATGAGCAGCACACGCCCAACCTCAAAGGTGTCGGCTGCGAAAGCTGTCATGGCCCGGCAAGCCTGCATGTTGCCAACCACAAAGATAAGCAGATTCGGGCGGCGCTCAATCCGTGGAAGGGGAACACCAGTCTGATCAATGACAGCTGCCAGAAGTGCCACGATTCGGATAACAGCGTGAACTTCAAGTTTGAGAAGTACTGGAAAGATAAGAAGATCGAGCACTAAAGAACACCGGATTGGGACCAGCAGCCGATTCTCCTTCCGATGGAGGTCACCCATGCAAAGCAAGATTGCGATGACTTTGTCCACATTGGCTTATCTCTTCTGTTTTTCGGCCGCGTCCGCTCAGGTATTTGAGACACCGAACGGGAACCCAACCGGTCCCTATGTCGAGGTTGGAAATAATCCTGCCGGCGGATACTTTAATTCCTGGCTGGAGCCATCCGAGGCCACGGCACTTAGCAGTCAATACCAGATTGGGTTGGCTGAAGCCCTTCAGCTTGTGGCAGGAGGACAAAGCTGGAATCTCCAGTATCAATATCTTTCTGGACAGTTCAGCCTGGGGACGTACGAGTCCTGGGCCAGTTGAATCCCCTATTTTACCCAGGGCCCATTTACGAGCGATTACCAAAGCCAGACGGTTGCATTTTCGGGAGGCGCCGCGATCGGGCTGCATTGGGACTCCGGCCCTGTCGATCCGGACCCTTCCTCCATGCATTGGCTACAATTGGTTTACTCCAATGATCAATACCGTTACTCGTCACAGCCGGTGGTTGATGCGGGCAACGGCGCGTACTATTTTATTGATGGCCCACAAACGTCACAGGGCATTCCTTGGTATGATGGGCCAACGAGCGACGGCGGAATGTCCACCGCAGACGCTGCGGACTACATGGACTACCCCGGTACGCCGTACTTGAGGCCCACATTCACTCAGTTCTACACTTATCGAGCCTGGTTCGTAGAAGGCACCAACGACTTGGTGATCTCCTATTACGGGGTTAGCTGGGGATTCTACCTGCAACAGTGAATGATCTCCAATCGCCTTCGCGTTTTCAGGTAGTGGCGATCTAAAAAGGGAGGTTTGAGCCTTGAGACTGATTACCCTTACTCTTGTTTCAAAAATCGCATCGGTGCTTTTATTCGCCTGCACCATCTTGCCAGTCGCACTGTGCGTAAAGCACGCTTTCGGACAAACCCCCCAGGATCTCATTGGTCACCAACGCCCTGTACGAGCTTTGGCCTTCAGTCCCGACGGCACCATTCTCGCATCCGGAAGCGACGATGGCACCGTCCGATTTTGGGATGGCTTAACCGGCAAACCAAAGCAGGTCATCCGCGCCCACAGGCTTCCAGTTTTGACAATCCGTTTTTCTCCCGACGGTAAGATCCTTGCGTCTGGTTCCTTCGCCGATGGGCTGAAACTCTGGAACGTCGGCAACGGTAGCCTAATCGCAAGCCTGCCATTGCCGCTGGAGTCAGGAGCACTGGTATCCTCTCTCGCCTTCACATCCGACGGTAAGAAGCTGGCCGCCGCTGTCGGGCGTGGCAGTCGATTCGCGGCTTCGCAAAGCGAACTGTTTGTGTGGGAACTGCCAAGCAGAATACAGTTACAGAAAATCTCCACCCCGTTTAGTGAGGGTCCACAGATAGCCTTGACAGCGGATGGGAGGGAAGTGGTGTTTGCGAGCGGAAGATCAGTCGGCGTGTACGATTTGCTTACTGGAGCCAAACGTCTGATCGCACCCGGATTCACTCCTGGCTTCGTCAACGCGATGGCCCTCTCACCCGACGGCACCACGTTGGCAGTTGGGTGTTCACACAAAGAGGAGTTTCAGGGGCAAAAAATAGATAAACACCAAATTCAGCTCTATGCATTCGCGACGGGCCAGGAAATGGCTGCTCTGAAAGGCCACGAGAGCTTCACGTTATGCTTGGCTTTCACTCCAGACGGGAAGCGTATCGTCTCCAGTAGCCGGGACGGGACAGTCAAATTGTGGGACGTTGCGTCGGGGCAGGAGCTCGCTTCGCTTGCGGGCAATGTTGGATCGGTGCATTCCGTGGCCGTCTCACCAGATGGGAAGAAGCTTGCCGCTGGCGGCGACAATGGAACCGTTCAGTTATGGACCCTACCACGTCCTTAGAACTCTAAAAATAGGCCCCTGGACCTCGAAGATCGAACTTGGAAAACTCTTCATTTCCTTTTTCTAAATTGCCGGACATGGCACAAGCATAAATGAAGAACGTTCGGCGACCGTCGCCGAACGTTCTTCTAGGGGAAGAGTTGGTGCCTGGTGATAAGAAGGCTGCCGAACGCGCCTCTGGGCACACCGAGTTCGGCCGGCAAGACAGCTCCGAGGCAGGGGCTTTGCCGCAAACACTTGGCGGTTTATCTCGCCTGCTCCCACGGGCGTCTGAGGCGATTCGGCAGCCTTTGGGCCGGTCGCCTCTTCGTGCTGTTCGGAAAGCAAACGTGGCGCGCAAGAAAACTTGCGCGCGGATGGAAATTTTTCTTCAAACCATGTGCGTCCATCATCACCGGGCCGGCTATTGCGGCACGGTTACGACCTCGCCTCCCTTCCGCGTAAACAGCGCACGCAACGTCTGGTCATCGATCGTCTCCGGCAGGAATTGAACCGCTCCGTCCGCGAAAAGTGCGGCAATCAGGCCATCATGATGGCCGACAAGTCCTTTGCGCGGGTTATTGAGATCAAGGTTCAAGTCTTCCGGCTTGGTCCAAACAACGGCCTGCTCATCACGGACATCGACGACCAAGATCGTATTGGATGTGCCATCCTGAATATCCTTGATGGGCACGCCCTGGGGAGCGCCTGTGAAGATGGCCGATTCATGCACTGGCGCCAGGTACGAGGTCTTGTTCCGAATACTCCCCCGCATACTGGGGCAACGGTAGACCGCCGGCATTCGGACGATCAAAGTCTTGTTGTGCTCGCTGTCCCAGGGTTCGTCCAGGTGAAATTCCTTGTAAAGTTTTTCCTCTCCCAGGTAGGGCAAAATGTGGACGCGCCAGCTCAGCAACGGTTTGCCAGCAGCATTAAAGGTGGCTTGTGCAGGAAAGTGCTTGTGAACATCGTGGTAGGTGTGTAGGCCCAGGGCGATGGTGGTCAGGTTTTGCGCACAAACATTGCGGCGAATGGGCTGCATCATGATGGTTTCAAGGCCGGTCACCAACTGGGCCGTTTCCGGATCGCTCAGATCTAGCGTGATGGTAAGCCGATCGTCTCGGACCACGGGTGCCAGCCGGCCCATGAGCTTGTCAATTGCCGGCAGAACGTGGTGGATGGTGTTGTCCCGGCTGAGCGCTTGGAAAGCAATGCCCAGCAGCGCGGCAAAGGAGTTGGCTGCGGCAGCGTCCTTGGACTGGATGACGATTTGCAGCGATTCTCGCGGCGGTCCGCTCATCCCCAGGGCGGCCCACAGGCATCCCCTTGTCAGAGTTGTGATCGGCCCGCCGCCCACCTGATTGGGCAGGTTTGGTAGGATTTCTTCAACGACTCGGCGAACATCAGCGTCCGGCACAACGAGCAACTGCGCGAAGCCATCCCCCGCGGCGGCAAAAGCGTTTGCCAGTTCCGGCCGCGGGTCAGGTTTGCTGGTACGCAATCGAGCCAGTGCGGCCTTGCTCCCGGCGAAGACGGCCTGGCCCACTCTTTCCGTCGTCTCGATGCCCAAGGGCACGGGTAGATACGGAGCCAGTTCGGCCAATCGTGTACTGCTCAGGAGTTCTTGAAGGCCGTTGGCGTTGGCACCGTTCTCGAGCGGAACGATTACGGAGAGATGCCGGGGCAGGTCCTTCAGGTCAGCCAATAAGTAAATGTCCTTGCCGCCGGCTTTTTTCACATCGGCAATCCATTGCGGAACGATTTGGCTCAAACGTTCGGCTCTCTCACCGCCCTGGTTTGCCAAGCTGAATAGCTTCACCAGGAGCGGATCCACATCCGCGCGTGTCAGATCCAGATGGACCAGGGCAACTGTCTGCCCATAGACGAAGGGAGCAATTGCTTGGGCGCGGGCCTCGGGACCTGAGCGCTGATCGGCGGCCATCCCGGGTAAAGCAAACGCGAGATGCAATAGAAGAATCGGTATCTTTCGCATGGTGGACTCCATTAGAGAAACGAACGGCAACGAGGAACCATCTTCTCAACCGATCGTATCCACTGCCGTTAACGTTCCAGGATCAATTCGTAGGTCAACGTATTGTCCGGTGTGAACCGCAGGCCGGGCGGAGCCGGTGCGGAGAGGCTCGCTTTCTTTCCATCCAGCTTGTACTGGAACGCTCTGCCCGTCATGGGATCGAGAGGAATGGGGACCGCGCGGATCTCATTGAGCGTGGCCGGCAGCTTGCCATCGTGAGCAGCCGCGTACAAGCGGATGGCCTCGATGCACCGCAAGGCAGCAATGCGGCGGTCAAGCCGGGTGGCTAAGGTATAAACCTTCAGAGGGTTTGGCACAAGGGCGAGCAAGGGTCCAACTTCTTGCTTGGCAGCCGCGAGTCGCTGTTCCATTTTGGTGAGCTCGGGCAACGCCTGCCAATAGGGCAGTTGGAACCACTTGAACAGGTCGTCGCGCATCTGTTCGAATCGCTCGAGGCTCTGGATCATCACGACCTGGAGTGCAGACATGCCTTCGACATCTTCTGCTTTCCGCCCGTGGCCAATCAGTGCACGCTTTGCTTCGGCGTACTGTTTGGAAACCAGGGCGGTCAGCTCCAGCTTGCCTTCCCAGTTCTCCCCTTTTGGGGTTGGATGATCCTTCAGCAAGGCGATGAGGTGGAGGGCGTTTTCCTGGAGCTTTTGCCGCTGCTGGGCGGAGAGTCGGGTGTCGACCTGGCGCAGCTCCGGCAGTTCGGTGTAGATCAGCATCTTTTCGCCCTGGAGCGGCTTAATCAGACCTACCATCGGACGGGGTAAGCTTGTCAGCGCCCAGTAGAGATTGGGAGATCCCGGCGTCTGGATGAACGCTTCCACCTGGTCGGTCATGCCCATCGAAATCGCCACCCCGACCAGGGCGCTCACTAGAAGCGGGGCATCGCCGACGTCCCGCCCGAGGGCATACCCCGTTTGAAGCGTACCCAGCGCCTTGTCGTAATGGTGATCGGCGATCTCGAGCCGGGCGCGAAGGGCCAGCACGTTCGCGGTAATTCGGAAGCTCTGGACATCGGGCAAGAGCATGCGGACGCCGTCCTGGCGGAGTCGGCGTGTGTAATCCCAATCCAGATACTCGCGGCGCGCCGCCAGGTCGACTTCATGAAACTGTTGAGAGTCCAAGATCCAGTCCAGGTCTTTACGCGGCAAATCCTTGAGCGGCATTTGCAAGGCCCGGTCAACCTGGTCGAGAAAGCCCTCCCGACGCCGCCAGCCATCCCATTCGGGACTGAAGCTGCGAAAATACAACTGGGCCCGGTTGCCCGGAGCCAAATCTTCTACCTGCGGCAGCAAGTGGTACCGTAGCGCCGGCGAAGGCGCTGCGGCAGGATGGATCGTGAGCTGGGTTGGTTGCTCGAGGTTCTGAGCCCCAGCGGGGATTGCGGCCCCCAAAAGAAGCGCAAAGCTAGCGAGGCAGTGTCTCATGCCGCGTCCTCCTCTTGAGATTACGGACCTGGTTTAGGCCCGCGATATGGTTTCGGATCAAGGGGGTTGCATGCGCAACCATTGGTTCCAACTGAAGAGATCTCTCGGCCCGCTGAGGGGGTCCCGCTGCCGGGCCCCGAGTGTGGCCGCAGGAGCAGGGATAGCATCGGCGCCCCAGGCAAAAACGAAGCGCTCGAGCCGCCCATTGCTCAGCAGATCCGTTTGCAGCCCAGCGTCTTCGGCTGCCGGTGAAGTGCCATCTTGAAGCGGACGTTGCTGAGCGACCAAATGATCAACCGCCGATGCTGCTGGCTCCGCGCGCTGATAGACGATGCACTGAATACGCTGAGGAGCCGGGCTAAGGAACCGCCCCCAGCCCACCACGGCCGCCAGTGCGGCTAGCCCCGCGGCGATCGTTCGCCAGCGCCGGCTCTGCTGTCCTGCCGAGGCTCGACCGGCACGGAACAGCACCTGATCTCGGTCCAGCCGGCCGGCACAAGGACTCAGCCCGGTCAAGGCCTGGGCCAAGGAGGCTAGCTCGGGACCGTAGGCTTCTGGGGACATGGAGCTCCTAACCTTTCCCGCAGGGTCAAAAGACCCGCCATATACCAGCGATGAGCCGTGCTCGACGACGTGCCGGCCAGTTCGCCGATCTGTTCGAATGTTAAGCCGCCCCAGAGATGCGCGACGATGGCTTCGCGCTGTTCTAGCGGCAGCATTTGCAGGGCGGCGGTCGCAGCCGCTGCGTCAATCGCGGACGCTTCGGCCGGAACGAACCACGCCGGCCCACGGGTGGCAGCAGCGCCCTCATGAAACCGCCGGCGCTTGGTGGACCGCTGAGCACTGATCGCGCCGTTGCGGACCACGCGGTATAGCCACGGTACGATTTGGTCCGGCAGCTTCTTCTGGCAGACCAGCTTGAGCAGTGCTTCCTGAACAACATCCTCCGCCACGGTGCACCATTGCCGTGCGTACAGCACCAGTGCCGCCGCGTGCTGGTCAATCAGCCGCCCGAGAAGCTCTGGATCCATCATAGTGATGACGCCGGCCGAGGCGTTCTATCCCACAAGAGCAGCACTAGGAATTACACCACACTGCTCCCATCCGACAAAGGTTGAGGATCGGCGCGCCGTAGGATCTATCGCGGAGCATTCGCCGCTTGATTCTCCCGAGCGGCGCTGGGAGAATTGAAGTGCCGAGGATGCGAAGGAGAGCAAGCGTGCCAAGAGTTGTCACTCCCGCGGAGCTTCCCCACCCTTCTGGGATTGCTGGACGTTTGGCCTTCAGTACGAACGCCTACCTCAAGTTTTCCTTCCCGGAAGCGGTGCGCCGATTGGCGGCCATTGGCTACCGCGGAATCGAGATCATGGCCGATGTGCCACATGCCTGGCCGGCCGGCTTGCTCGACGAGCAAAAGCGAGCCATCCGAGAAACCCTGTCCGGCCTGCGGCTGGCGATTTCCAACATCAATGCTTTCATGATGAACGCCATCAGCGATTCGCGGCAACGCTATTGGCACCCTTCCTGGATTGAGCCCGACCGTCATTACCGCCAGATCCGGATCGACCATACCCGCCGCAGTCTGACGTTGGCCCGCGAGCTCGGGGCCCCGTGTATCACGACCGAGCCCGGCGGACCGGTTGCACCGGGTTCCTCGTGGGCGGCGGCGCTCCAGCTTTTTGTCGAAGGACTCAAACCGGTGGCGGAGCATGCCGAGGCGGAAGGTGTGCTCTTGCTCATCGAGCCGGAACCGGGACTGTTGATTGAACGGGCCGATCAGTTTCTGGAGCTGATGCAGCACATCGACTCCCCCGCCGTGGGCCTGAACTTCGACATCGGCCATTTTTACTGCGTCGGTGACGACCCGGCGCCGGCCGTGCGGCGGCTGGCTCCGTATATCCGTCATTTCCATCTCGAAGATATTGCCATCACGCGGGTTCATCACCACCTGATTCCTGGCGACGGCGCAATCGACTTCGCTTCTGTCTTCCAGGCGATTCAGGAGATCGGCTACGAGGGTTGGATCACCATCGAGCTTTATCCCTATGTGGATGATCCCGATCGCGCGGCTCGGACGGCACGGGAACGAGTCCTGGCCATTCTTGGAAAAACCTGAGCGTCGGTAGGAAAAAGGGATCTGGAACCGCGAAGGTAGGGTTCCAGACCCCCTTCTCCTCACGTCGTGGAACGAGTGAGCTCGATTGGGATCCGCCATGCACCATACGACTTCCCCACCCTATCGCACTTCTTCTCCGCACCGCTTCTCCACCCCACCCTTTTCCCTCCGCGCGTATGCTCAGCTCTTGCGTTTGCCAAACGTCTTCACGGCCCTGGCGGATATTTGCCTGGGATGGCTGGGTGCTCTTGCCGCGGGCATGCCCGTGTCACGCTGGCCCAGCTTCATCTGCTTGATGGGCGCCTCGGCTGCGCTTTATTCCGCCGGCATGGTGTGGAATGATTTTTTCGATCTCGAGCAAGATCGGCGAGAACGTCCCTTTCGGCCATTGCCGTCGGGCCGCATAGCCCGGCGAAATGCTGCGCGGCTGGGTGTCGCGTTGCTGGCTGCGGGCATCGGATTTGCCGCCCTGGCCAGTCCATTTCAAGCGTCGGCACCGTGGAGCGCGTTGCTCCTTGTCGTTTGCCTGATCGCAGCCATTTTGCTCTATGATGCTTGGCTGAAGCGAACCTGGCTTGGACCGGTGGCGATGGGGACGTGCCGATTCCTCAACATCCTGCTGGGACTGAGCTGTGCCGAGGCGACCAGCTTGGGTTGGCCTGCACGGATTTACTTGGCCTCGGTCGTTGGTCTGTACATCGTGGGCGTGACCTGGTTCGCACGGACGGAGGCCCGCGTCAGCAACCAGTCGCAGCTTCGGGCTGCTGCCGGAGTGATGGCCACGGCCCTGGTGTTGGCGTTGGCTACCCCACTTTGGTCGATTGGAGGCACCAGCTCGGTGCTATTTCCCTATCTCCTCGTAGGGCTTGGCTTCCTGGTCGGAATCCCCGCGGCGCAGGCGATCGCCGAGCCGACGCCCGGCCATGTGCAGCGGACCGTCAAACGGGCCATTGTGGGGCTTGTTGTTCTGGATGCTGCGCTGGCGACTGCACTCTGCGGCATGCTGGGACTTATGATCCTGGTCTTGTTACTGCCCCTCCTGTATCTGGGACAGTGGATCTATTCGACCTGATGCCCGCGGCGGTGGTTGCTGTCTGTTTGGCGACGATTCAGGTAGCCGCCGTCCCATTCGCCCCCGAAGCCGGTGCCGGCTGCTGAAAGCGAATCAGGACCCAGCGCACCCAGTAGATCATCCGGGCCACCACCCACAGGAACACGAACAACCCCGTAACCAGGGACCCGCCACGGGCCAGCCAGACCAGGCCGCCCAGCATCAGGAATTGTTCTGGCCACAGCGCCCATAGCCACGCCAGCACGCGCGGACAGGAAGGCAGAAGCCAGGCTACCAAGAGCAGAAGGAGAACGAGGCCCGAGTAGCCAAAGGCTTGCCGCGTCTGTTCCGTTGCGACCCCACCCAGGCGCAAATGCGGTTCGGAGCTGTCCGCGTGGACTTGCCAAAACGTGGGCGTGCCGGGCACTGCCGATGCGTAGAAGTCGTCGGCTCCTTGGAGGTGATTGGATTCCGCTCCATCCGAAGTTCGGTCGGTCCGATGGCCCGAAGCTACTTGGGTCTCGGCTTGGGTACGGATCCGTTCGAAGTGATACGTGTGGGAAAGCTGCCGGTTCTCTGCCTGGAGCTTCCGCAGCCGGGCCGCCAAACTCGCACCGTCGACGCCAGTTCGGTCCCATCGGCCAGGAAAGGCCAGCTCGAATTCGGCGTCTCGACACTGCCGGTAGAAATGCACCTGCGCGGTCAAGAGCTGGCGCCCTCCCCCTTCCTCTGCTTTGCCGGCTAAATGTTTGGCCAGGACTTCCGTCGCTTGCAATTGAGCGGCCGCGCTCCGTAGCGCGCGCTCGGCCGCGTTGCTTGGATCCGTGTTCCCTCCGACATCGACGAGGCGGTAACCGGGAGGAATGTGCACCGTCCAGAAGGTCGGTTGCCGGATCGCGCCGGGTGGGGGAAGGACATTCTCCAAATGGGGCTCTTCCAGTCGGAGCAGGTCGAGTCGTTCGCTGTCCGCTGAAGAAGTCCAGCAAAGGCGGAGAATTCCCAAACGGCTGCCCCCGGTCAGGGGTAGCCAAAACCGCTCGGCCCCGGCTTTCAAGGGCGCGATCTCCTCGCCGTCCAGCGTGGCCGTCAGCAAGGTGCCACCTGCCGGCAGCAAAATGCCCAGGTGCGTGCCAGATTCCTGGTAGAGCCAATAGGTCGATTCGTGCAGCCAGCGGCGGCCGTCGCGAAGCACCGCCGCCTGCTCGTTCAGGAAAAGCTGGGCCGCCTTGGATTCCACCAGGGGCAGGTCCGATTGCAAGTGGAGCTTCCAGTCCGCGGCATCGATCTTCCAAACCGGGTTGGCAAGATTGCGAAGGCGGTCGGTCGCAGCCGGCCATCGGCCCAGGGCCTGATCCGCGCCGCTGACGGTGACCAGGCCGTGTTGCTCCTCGGGCCGCAGTCCTTGACCGATGATTGCCAGCCAGCGCTCCGAGGAAGTTGCTTCTTCCACGCTCACATCCGGCATGATCACCAGACCATTGTTGTCCGGGGTCAGGATTCCAGTGATTTGGCAAGCCAAGCGTCCGGTCCAGGCGAACGGCAGCTCGAGGACCCAAGTCCGAGCGAGGGGATCTCCCCGAAGCTCACGGTGACGGATGTTTGGCGGAACATCCAGCCGCACCCCTTGGCCCTTCCAGCCGTGCAAATGGATCGTCACCGTGCGCGATTTGCGTGGGCCGATTTCGTAATCGAGCATGGCCTGAAAGACAATCTGGCGGTCCCGGACTTCGATCAGGCTCAACGTCCGCACATCCGCCGCGGCGGTGAGCGGATGAAGCCGAAAGACGCCGGCATAACTAGGTTGGCGGGACAAGAATCCTTGCTCGCGATCGGAGTGACCGGACTCGGGGAGCGGTCCGAGATTACGCAGATGCTCGGCATGCACGGCCCAGCCTTTCTCGGCAAGAATGCGCAAGAAAGTCGTCTGTGGCGTCGCACCCACCACTGCAAGGCACGGTAGCTCAAATGCCGCTCGTGGCTGGTTCACCGGTCTCGGTAGCGATCCCGTCCATTCGAGTGTTGTCTCGGCAAGCGCACGCTGGAGCCAGATCTGGAGTCGACTACCCGACCGAGACCAGCTCCGCACTTCCGTGCCGCGCACATCCGTGACGAGCACGGGGGTGGGGACTTCCCACTCCACCAGAGTCAGATCCTTTTGGGCTGCTGTCAGTATCGCCCGGACGTGCAGGTTCGCTTGCTCCGGACTCAGGTACCAAGTCAAGTCTTGAACGCATTCGCATCCGGAACCCAGGGGATGCAGGTCCAGCCGCAAGTAGGGCTCGCTGCCGGCAGCACGCTGAAAATGGTAGGCGCGCGCCGGCGGGCCAGGATACTCCGTTCCTGCTGGCTGCCACTGACTCTCGAACACGGCAGGCTCAATTCCCAGAACACCGCGTGAATCCGCAACCGAATCTTGCAATCCTACCACCCGATAGGCCAAAAATCCGTCGCGGAAGGAAACGCCTTCGGGAGTCGGCAGCGATAGCGCAGCGGTTTGCGCTGGCGGCCGGCGCGGCACCAGTTCAAGCAACACCTGTACCGTGTTCGTCACCGGGCCTTGGAAAGCCAGGCGGAGTCGGCGCTGGCCGGCGCTGCCGAAAAGGGTCCAATCCTGTAGCCGGGGGCCGACGCCCGCGGTGCTGGTCGAAACGGTTTCTACCTGACGCACTTCCAGGCTGTCGGGCAACCGAGCGGTTAGCTCGGTGATCGCTCCCCGTGTGATCACGTAATCGAGGAGCGCCACGAGCCGGCTGCCGGCTGGCCGCAAGTCCCAGTAATACGCTTCCTTCACTTGTACCGCTGGCGCTGGAGCTGGCTCGGGTTCTTGCCGCCAGTGGACAACCAAGCTGCTGATGCGACCGAGGTCCGCGTCCAGGCGGATCCCTTTGGGATCCAGATGGACTTGCTGGGCTCCACGAGCCGAACTGGCCTGGAGGTAGTGGGCGCCCGGCGGCGCCCACAACGTCAATTGACTCTGAGCCAGCTCCGGGATCGTGACGCGCAGATCCTGGTCCTCGGCCACGCCGATGCGGACGGCGAACCGTGTCCGCACCCTGTGCACGCCGCGCCCCTGAACCTTCAGGGAATATCCCGTTTGGGGGGGCGGTAACGCGGCTGGATAGGCTTCGTTGCCGTCCAGGAGAACTTCGCGAAGCTCCACGCCGCCCAAGGGGAGGGAGAGTACGGTTGGTTGGTCGGTGAACGAGCGGGCTTGAAACTCCGCTTCGAAGTCGGCAACGCCGTTTTCGACCGTTGCATGGTACTTGGCACTGAGCAGGAGCACGCCGCGAAGCCCGGCCGCTCCCCGGGATGCCAGCGATTCCAACTGCGTGAGCAGCTCCGGCGGGACGAGCGCGTTGAGCTTCTCCGGTGCGTTCGGTGGTCCGGGCACAAGCCAGACCGTGTAGGGTCCAGGAGCCGCCGCTTGTCCCGGCAAAGCCATTGTCAGCGCGATCGCTAATCCGACGGCGGCGGTACTGCCCGGCAGGTGGGCTGGCTTTCGGATGCGCAGCCCGGACACGAGATACCAAACCGCTACCCAGGCAATCCCGGTGCAAAGGGGCAGCCAAAAGACGGTGCGGATTGCCGTTGGCAGCCAGAGCAAACCCAGCACACTGCCCGTTAACCAAACCAGATTGAAATGATAGCGCAGCCGTCCCGCACGACGGCCAATCCACGATCCTGCCAGGAGCAAAAGGCCAGCCAGGGAATACGATACCCCCCAAAGGCCTTCCGGTCTCAGAAGGACAAGCGTTTCGTTCCCCGTCGCGCCGGGGATTGGCTCCCATTCAGTCCACGATTCCGGGTGGGGCAGGGAGAGCGAAGAGACGGCAGGGACTGATGCCGGCGTTCCGTTTCCCATTTCTGGGCGGCGGGGGGTGGCAGGTTCGGCATGGTCTTCGCGAAGCCATTGCGTAGCGCTCTGAAAACGACCCGAAAGATCCTGGCCGTGGGCGATTGCTTCGGCGATGGCCGGCTCGACCGAGCTGAACATCCAATGGGTCCGACCGCCCGGACTCCGCCAGGCAGCCCATTGCCGTTGCGTGGTCAGCAACGGCCCCGGCGTGCAAGGAACGCAGACCAGGCCGAGGCCCTCCAAGGAACGCAGCAACGGTTCGCCCTCGGAGGCCGTGGCGTGGATGATCCGGCTCGACACGTTGGCATGAATGGGTGTCGTCGGCCGAAGGCCGGCTTCGTGCAGGGCGGTGGCATCGACAACCAGGATTTGTTTCCCTTTCCACAGGTCGTAGGTGAGATCGTACAGCGCGTCACCCAGCGCCGTGTCTTTGTTCTGCCGTTGTCGTTCGTGGAGGTAAGTGTCGGCATCGGCGAGCAGCCGGTCTTGACGCTGCCTCCATGCTTCGGAGGAGAGGGCCGTCGAGGAAGCCGTGCGCAATGACAAGTGGAGCACCTTCCCTGCCCCTTCCGGGAATTCTCGGTCGGGGCCAGGGTGGCGCAGCAACAAGACGCTGCTGAGTGGCAAGAGGCCCGGCGGCAGACACCACGTCTTGCGGAAGGCGAGGGGAGTAACGGGGAGAACGGGCACCGGGACACACACGGCCGTCCAGAAGGACCCTGCCCGATACTCCAAAGCGTAAACCACTTCAAACGACTGAGTCGCTGCCTCGCCGGCAACCGGCAGCTCCACGACGGGGCCCTCTTCCGCCGACTCATGGAGCACCGGGTTGGCGACCCATCGGCCGTCGGCCTTGATCGCCAAGAGCTGGGCACCGGCCGGCAGACGCAGCGGCAAATTGCGTTGCTTCCAGCTCTGCAGTTGCAGGGAATAATAATTCAGGAGTCGGCCCCCAGGCTCGACATAGGTCCTCAGGTTCGCCTGTTCAATCACGGCCGATGTGGGACGATGATCCGGTGCCGCAATGCCGCTATGCACCACCAGGGAAGCCGGCAGGCGGTTATACCGAAACATCCGCCACGGTGTCGAAGTCCCTGTGCTGCTCGCCGCAGCGACTTCTCCTAGCCCGACCGTCTCGATTCGCGCCACTCCCGTTCCTGCCAAATAGAGCTGCACTTCCCCGTCCATCGGCTCGGCGGATAGGACGCTCAAGAGCGGGACTTCCCAACGCCTGGCTTCCGGCTGCTCGTGGATGGCTGCGAAGCCGGCGGCAGCCAGAGCGAGCGAATCGAGCGCGGTGCTTCCGGCCAGCACGCTCGTACTCAATTCAGGGACAACCAAGGATTGCTTGGCGGCCAGATCGAATGTCGCTTCCAAAAGGAGGGGTTCTCGCAGCGGTTGATCCAGGGTCAGCCGCCACCATGTGGGTCCATTGATCACCGGGTGGAGAAGAGCGGTGGCAGCGAGCGGTGTACCAGCGCCGAGAGGGAGCAACCAGGGGACAATCTCCGCGTTCGTGAGCCGCTGCACGGCTTTGACCGCATTCCGGCCCCCTTCGCTCCGCCAATTCCAGGGCCCTGCGATCGGAGCGGACACCAGCAGATCGATGGTGTCCGGGCTCCCCACCTCCGGCTGGAGGAGCAACCGGGTGAGCACGGCCGCACGGCCGGAGGCAAGGACGATCTCACTGGTACAATGGGCCCGGACCCGCGGCGAACGAGACCGGAGCTCCACGGTGCCGGTCACCGGCTGCTTTCCGAATAGATACAGAGCATCGGGCGGGTGCGCTCCCCAAGGAGGTTGCCGGAGAAACGCGGAAAGGGACTCGAGCAGTTCCGATTGCGGGTCCTCCGGGTCATCGTTGGCTGATCCATGATCGGCGGGTACTGGCCGCGCGGCGGTGCGAACCGTGGATTCATAAAGGGGGTCAATACGGATGGCAAGGGCGCCGGCGGAAGGACGGGCTCTTTGCGGGAGAACCTGGGGAAAAGGGATAGAGAAAGCTGCCGGCTTCGCCTTGTTCTCGCGTGAAAAGATTGGCCAGCTATTCGCAGGGCGGAGATGCAGCGTCAACCGCAACGTGCCTGGCGATTCAAGGGCGCGCTGCAACTCAACGATCAGAACCGTTTGGCCGCGCTCGCCGGATAAGGGGGTCGAATTCCACAGGAGTTCCTTGGGATGGAGATCCACATGGTCGAGGTACCAGTTCGCCGGCAACACAATCGGCAAGCGGAACAACCGGCCACGCACGATTTCATAATCAATCTGCACCGTCAGGGCGGCCGAGTCAGCGCCGATGTGCCACCAGAGCAGTTCGTGGACCCGATACTCCGGTTCTTGGATCCGAATCTGAGCATTGGGACGAGCCATCGTCGCCCCAGTGCTCAATCCCGACTGCAAGGTGAGCGTTTGCCCACCGGTGGGCTCGGACGCAGCCGTGAGGAGCTTGTAGCCGCCGGGCTGCCAATCTTCGAGCCGAACGTCTGGAGCCAGCTGAAGGAGGAGGGTTTCCCCTTGAAACACTCCACCCTTTAGTCGCAGCGCCGGGCTCGTCCAGCGGTCGGTGGGGGCCACGGCCGCCACACAGTGAACGCGCAGGGAAAGATTCCCTTCCAGCGCTTCATGCAGCAGGATCCGCAACCGGAAAGGTGCCCCGGGTGTTGGACCGCGGCGGACCTCCCAGGTTTCGATCTCCGCATTACCGATGCTGACGGCCGTGGGTTGGAGAATCGGATCCCCTTCGCACACGAGCTCGCTTACGCCGCTGTGCAAGATATCCAAGTTGAATTCGTAGTCTGCTTCCAACAGGTCCACCGCTAACCGCTGCTTGGTCCGGAGGCGGGCGAGCACGAGGGGAGGCGAATCCCCCGCCGAGGAGACGCGACGGACCAGCAAATCAATCGGAGCAACCCCGCCGCACAGCAGCCGCCAGGTCCGCTGGTCTGGAGAAGAGGCGGGGTGAGGACCGGACAGCAGGCATGTGTCGCCCACCACGGTAGCGGTGCGATCAGCGGGAAGCTCCAGTTCGAAGGACGTCAGGACGCAACTCGGCACCTTCAGCTCGAAGCGCAAGCCGGCCGGCCCCGGATCGCCCCGGGCGGACCAGGTCACGGATACCTGATGCATGCCGCACTGTTCCACCAACAGACCCAGCGACTTCCCGTCCAAATCGCCCACGATGGCATCGGTGCGATCGAGCCGCACCTGTCGCAAAGCGAGGTTGAGCGGCTGAAGCGGCAAGATGCCGGCGACCGCCCCCGAATGGACGATCGTCCATTGGCCCATCCCGACCAATGCCGTATCGATCAGGTTGGCACGATAACGTGCCTCAACCAACTGGGGCGGATGCTGGATTGCCTCGCCGGCGCGCGCAGCCGCGGCCACGTGGGCTTCGAAGTCGTCGCGCGCGATCTGGACCAAGGTGCCCTGGCGCGCACGCTGCAATTCCATCGGCAAACGTTCTGGGGAAATCAGCAGACGTCGTATCGGCAGGGGGTCACCGGACGGCGTGCCTGGCGCGGTCGGGCTGGGCTGCATTCCCAGCAGGCTGCCGAGTGCCGCGCTGCACAGCACGACTGCCAGCAGGACGAGTCTTGCAGGCCGATGGTGAAGCCGAACGGATGCGGTTCGCATGCTCACTGCCCACTGCTCCTCGGCACGATTGAGCTGGGACGCTTGGGCGGTTCATCGATCGTGGACGGATCGCGCGGCCGAGGGCTGGGGACGATCGAGGATCCTGTCTTGAGGCGGCTGAAGCCGGGCATCAAGACGACTTGCCGACGGTATCGTTCGTGCAGCATCCATTGCGCCACCACGGCCAGGAGCAATACCAGCACTCCAGGCTCGCAGCCGTAGAAGATGGCCGGCAATGTCGACGGAGCAGCCATGCCGATCGCGGCCAGGGTCAGGGCGGTCACAGCCAGGGCAGACCAGAACAGGACGCGCGAAAGCGGAGCCAGCCATAGGCCCAATCCCAGGACAAGGACTGTAAACGAACAGATCAACAACCACAGACGTTGAGGAACCTGCACCAGCGTCAGCGATGCTAACGTGGATTGCCAGCCGACCAGGCTCGGTTCATCCTCTGCTGCCGTGGATAGCGTGGTGGTCCCCCCAAGCCACTGTTCCAACTCGGAGCGATTCCAAGCTGGCCGAGGTGCCAAGAGCCAGCCCCACCAACCCCAGTGTTGTTCGACATCCGGACCGTCACGCCCGGAAAGGGCGAGCCAGCCGGCCGGCACACTGATTTGCCAGCGGGCACGACCCAGGAGAATGGCCTGCTTGAGCACAGGGGGTTGCAAAGTCAGGGAAAACGGTCCCTGCCGTTCGATCCGGCCCCCGTCGGCTTGGTAGCTCACATCCAGCAGGACCGGCCCGTGGTAAAGGTCCGGCTCCACGGACAGCCGCAGCCGTCTTCCGATCTCCGTTTCCTTCCCGCTGTCGTCCACGAAGTGGAGGGGAACTCTTTTGCCATCCAGCCGAACTTCCAGGTCGGACCGAGACAGGAGGACCGGCAACTCGATGTCCAGGTGGCGCGCACTCAGCCTGCTCAGCAAAAAGCGTGCGCGGTAGGCCTGCACTCCTTCCTCCCGGATGCTGGCTTCCACAAGGATGCGTTCGACCACGGCTGCGGAGAGATGAGCCGCGGCCGGTTCGGTCAGGCGGAGCAGCAGTTTGGCATCGTGGCTGCCGCCCAGTACGAGCATCGGCAGGCTCGCTTGCTCCGGAACGATCTCGGTGGCCAGCTCGGTCCACGGTCCACCGGCTAAAACTGGCTGCACATCCGGATCGCACCAGATCCGGACGCGCGTTTCACCCCGCGTTGCCTGCAACGGCTTGACGAGCGGAACAGTGAAGACGCTGGCGGGGTGGGGAATTCTAGACGCTTTTGTGCGACCCGTGCTGGCGCTCGGGCTGGCTGACTCTGGGAACTGCTCGCCGTTGAGAGGGAAGGTGTATTCCAGGGTCAACGTGTGCACCTTGCTGGTCGAAGCTGGGATCGTGACTGCCCATGTGCCGGGCGACCGAGATTCTTCCGCATCCCGTTGGCCGCCTTCCAGGATCTTGACGTGGGATTGCACTTCGGCCGGCACCGCAAGAAGCAATCGGCCTGGGGGGGACGACCCGAGCTGATAACGCAAGTGTTCGCGGACCCGGGCTTGATGTCCGATGAAGATCAGATCAACGATCGTTTCCACCGGCAGCTCCGGCCGATGGGAGCGCCACGCCAAATCGAGGCGTGGAGGCGTCCGTTCTCCTTGCCAGCTATATTCACGGTTTGCCAACCGGGCGGAAGGCATCGCCGTGGAGAGGGCATCGCCCATATTGCCCGGCGAGCTTCGAAATGAGCGCGTCACAAACTCCAACCCGTCGGGCAACGTCGCGTTCACCTGGCAGCCCCGGTCCAGGACGGGCAGCGAGGGAGCATCGTTCACGGCCCCGTGGTCGACGCTCCAATTCAGAGGCCGCACCAGTTCCAGGGACGCCTCACGCCGGCCTTCACGCACGGGATACGAACCGGGGAGCGTCAGGGCAAATGCTCGGTTTTGCTTCTGGGCCAGTTTGATCTGGGCAACCTGTTTGGTGCGATCGACGACGACGTCCTCGACAATTTCTGCCGGGGTAGCGCCCACCGCCTTGTCGTATTCGTAGTCGGCCGGCAGTGTGACTTCGAGTTGGTCCACGCCGGTGCGGATGGGGGTCAGTTCTATCCGTGTCGTCGCCCGCCAGTGAGCGGCTCCTTGGGCATCGGCTTCCAGGTGCAAATTCTGCGTGACGTGGGTCTCGACAGCTCCCTTGACCGATTCGAGTTGAAGCGTAAGCAGCGGCGGGGCGAACTGCGCCGGCTGCGCCGAACCCGGCATGTTCCAGTAGTCGAAGACGGCTCGGACATTTTGGCCACGCTGGTCCTCGCTGACCTCCTTCCGCCTCACTTCACCGGCGGCTTGCGGCCGCAGCCGCAACGCATCGGGCGCGTGGATTTCAATCTCCCCCTTCTGGGTGAGAGCGCCCACCACGGCAAACGGTCCAACGGCCAGGGAACTGGCCGGTCGGGGTTGGCGAATGTGCAGCACAAGGTGAAGGGGCTCTGCGCTCGGTTCATTCAAGCGGATTGTCAGGATCGGATTGTGCTTGTCGTTCGGATGGTCCATGCCCTGGATCCGCGGCTCCTCCTGCGGCGGCGTTTTGACTTCCAGGTGAGCGTCGTCCGGGAGGACCGGCAATCGGAGCTGCCACTCGGCCGCTTCTCCCTTCAGAACCTGGAGATTGAACTCCGCGTCCGTGAAGACATGGGTTTCGCTAATGCGGACGACGATCCGGCCATCCACAGCCCGGACCGGCGGTCCTTTTGCGGGCTTGGCCGCCGGGCCTTTCCAGGCGACGCTCAAATGCCGCGTCGGCACGATCGGCACTCCTTCCAGCCGGCTGCGCTGGGCTTCGATCCGTGTCGTTCGGACGGCCCGGCCGCCCACCCGCACTTCCGTAACTGTGGCCGGCAGATCGAGCTGGTCCAGCGTCGTGATGGCTGCGCGGGGAAGATCGAGCTCGAAGCCTCCCTTGCGGGGCTGGAGCGGCACTTGAAGATCGACGATAGTCTGGTGCAGCCCGGGTGTATCCACCTGGAGGACGAAGCCTTCCTCGCGCTCCTGAAGGGCAGCCTGGCTACCGTCGAGCGTTGCGGAGGTTGGCCTCGCCCCGGCGCATCCAAGTTGGATGAGCGATGCCGGGCGATCGGTTTTGAATCCGAACTGAGCCCGGAGGTATGCCCAATCGCCGTCCACATGGCCGGTCAATTTACAGCTACTCGGATTATCTGGTTTGTCGGGTTCGGTCTTCTTGGACTGCTCGCTTTGGTCGAGAAGTCGTTGATAATCTTGCGGCGTGAGCACGATTGCCTTGGGAACAAGGCGGAGAGCTTCGCGGACTTCGTCGCAGATGACGAGGACTGCGCCAGGAGGAAGTTTGAGCAGATCGAGGAAGAGTGGACTCGGCGCCACCGGGGATTTTTCTGAAGGCGTGGCCGGTTGCGTGGTCGTTTTGGCGGGTTCTTCACGGGGAGCGGACGAGGATTTAGAATCCGCACTGCGCTGCGGTGTATCGGCAATTCCTCCGGCCCCGGCCGATAGCACCGCGATGGCCAAGAGGCATAGCGAGCTGCGAAACAACCCCATGATGCAATCCCATGTCCGACTCGGGCACCGGCAAACGCAAGTCTTGGCCGTCGGCTCCAGAAGTGAAGGGCACAGAGCCTTGGGCCGTCGTCGGCTTCCTGGACCGCATTATTATAGCCGAACGCGGGGGGATTACAGGTGCAAAAAGAGGCCGTTTCTGGATCAGTGCGGCGCCGGCCCGATTCCGGCTGACGGGGCTGTAGCAGTTTTAGCAGATTGGCATAGGAGAATAGACGATCGAGATTCGCTGCACGAGATTCGTCGGTGAGCTTCCGGGCTTGTTGGCTGTAGCCACGCTCCTGATTCCCTATATACAGAGCGTTACCTGGCCAGGGTAACTTGCTGCGATCCATCGGTGATCCCGCAATGCGGGGCTACCGAAGGGCATTGGAGTTTGCTACGCTGTGAGCAAGGTCACGAAGACACTGAAACGCGTTCTTCGGGGTGGCTCCGATGCGAATATCAGTTTCAGCGATCTCCGCGCCTTGTTACTTCAGCTGGGGTTTGTTGAGCGGATCTGCGGCAGCCACCACGTTTTCACGCGCACCGAGGTCGCGGAGATCCTCAACCTGCAGGCCAAAGGTGCAAAGGCAAAGCCGTATCAGGTCAAGCAGGTACGGGGTGTGAT
>Ga0070734_10001415_pt1 | contig 35091 bp, 29 predicted proteins | sample Coa_R1_8_FD_66444 | JGI IMG/M metagenome (GOLD analysis project Ga0070734, IMG submission 66444) | Surface soil microbial communities from Centralia Pennsylvania, which are recovering from an underground coalmine fire - Coalmine... | ecosystem: Environmental > Terrestrial > Soil > Unclassified ...
GTCCGGCCGAACGAGGCAAGCCGCGCGAGGTGGCCCAGCGCCCATTGCCGTCCGTGATGATCGCCACGTGCAGAGAAGGGGCAGGCCGAACCGGCGCTGCCGTCAGAATATGCTGCAGAACCACTTGTTGAACGCTCATAAGAATTGCTTTCTCCGCCGCAAACAAATCAATGCAAATTACTTTACATTACAAAGTTAAAAGGCAAAATTTTTTACCCTTCGCGCGTCGCGCGAATCAGCGCCTCCATATGATTCAAATAACGCTCCAGCGCTTTTCTTCCCATCCCGGTTAACCGATATTCCGTCTTTGGCAACCGCCCATCGAACGATTTCGTGCAAACAATGTAATCCGCTTCTTCGAGTTTCCGCGCGTGGACGCTTAAGTTGCCGTCCGTCGTCTTTAGCAAATTCTTCAGTTCATTGAATGTGAGCGAACGGTTCACGGCCAGCGCGCTAACAATTCCGAGCCGGATTCGCTCATGAATCAGCCGGTCCAGGTCTGGAGACACGGCTTCGCGCGCATTGCCACGCACCGCGCTCAGTGGCGCAGTTTTTTCCCGCTGTGTCTGTTCCTGCTTCGCTGCCGAAGTTTTCGCCATAACTTTCCGTTAACCGCCGTACCGCTGCGCGATCCAAATTCCGAATCCGATTTGCACGACGCCAAACCCTCCGGCCATCAGCAAATCGCCCCACTGGGCTGGTGCAAACAGCGCCGTCGCACCCAATACCATCAAGCACATTCCCATCACCGGGACGACTCGAACGGAAAATGCGCCGCCCGTTACAATCGCCGTTCCATAGAGAAGGAGCCACAGTCCCGGCAAGACCGCATAGAGGCCAGCGTGCGCCAGAGCGTAGGTAAGAAAGCCGCCGGCCACGATCGCAGGCGCGAAGCTCAGTAAGAATTTTCTTCCAGGGCCCGAAAATAGTTGAGCGTTCGCGCGATGCGCTTTCGTCGCCGCCGCGGGTGCCGCAATCGCAACCGCGATGCAGGCTTCCATCAGCCAAACCAGGAGCCAGCGCGCCGGAGTTGCTTGCTGCGACGCAAGGTAGGCCGCAACGAGCGCCGTCGCTCCCATGGCCACGCCGCCCCAACCAGGCACGGCGGTAAACTCCGCGGCGCTGGCCATCGTTTCGCGAATGTAGCGAAGATGGTCGGCGGCTCTTGCGTCAATCGGAATGGGCTCCGGCCGCGGTGAGCGGGATGGATTGGCTAACGACATGCTTGTAGAGTATTGAGATTGCGTCGCATTGTCAAGTACTTTATATCGTAAAGTTAGCGCGACCTACTTCTCGCGCCGGTACCGTCCGAGCAAAGCGTTCCAGCGAATTGTGAAGACGTCCAGAAACATCTGCACGCTGTCCCGCAGCATGTTCACTTTTGTCGCGGGTGAGTGCGCCCACCGCACCGGAATCTCCACCGCTTTCAATCCGTGGACGCGGGCCAAAAAAAGCAATTCCGGATCGAAACCAAATCGTTCAATGCGTTGTTGTTCGAAAATGACTTTGCATTTGTCCCTGCGAAACGCCTTAAAACCACATTGCGTATCCACAAACGGCAGCCACAGCACGACGCGCACAATTTTGTTGAACACGATTCCCGCAAACTCCCGGAATCCCGATTCATGCACTGCGATCAGATTCCGATCGAGTGCTCGCGAGCCAATCGCGACATCGTATTCGTCCATCGCGGCGATCAACTTGTCCGCTTCCTCGATGGGAGCCGACAAATCCGCGTCCGTAAACAGCACGATGTCTCCACGCGCCTCCGTCATTCCATGGCGCACGCTGTAACCCTTGCCGCGGTTTTCTCCATTGGGCACCACGCGCAATTGCGGAATTCGCGCGCGGAACGTCTCGGCCACAGCCGCTGTGCGGTCACTCGAGCCGTCATCCACAACCAGCACTTCGGTCTCGCGCTTCGATTGCTCGATGTAGCTTGCAATCAATTCCAGGGAGGGCGGCAGACGCAGTTCTTCGTTGTAAGAAGGAATGATGATCGAAAGGGCGGGATGGGATTCCATAGACTTACGCGGGAGCCAATGCCGCTGCGTGTTTTTCCCAGGCGTGTGTCGAGAGGATTTCTTCGACTTGCGAAAGTGCAAAATCGCATTCGTCGAACGTATTGTAAAAATGGGGCGATATGCGAATGCCAGCCTTTGGCCGGTAGTCCACCAAAATTTCCCGCGCCAGCAATTCGCGGCAAACTTCCGCGGCGTGAGGACAATCCACAGAAACAGTTCCGGCCCGGTCCGTCGCATTTTCCGGCGTGTTTACCCGCCAGCCGTGCGCCTTCGCCCCAGCCATCAGGCGATCCGTCATTTCGACTGACTTTTTTCGAATCGTTTCGATCCCGACTCGATTCAGGATTTCCAGGCCAGGCTGGCACGCATATAGCGCCGGCACATGCGGTGTTCCATTCAAATACCGGAAAGAATCCTCTCTGGGATCAATTGCGCCGGTCTCGAATGCAAAGGGGCGCTGATGCGCGATCCAGCCCGTCAATGCCGGCTTCAATTTCGAACGCAGATCTTCGCGGACGTACAAATAAGCGACGCCGGGCCCACCGCAGAGCCACTTCAAGACGCCACCCACCGCAAAATCCACGCCGAGTGCGCGCACGTCAAACGGAATAGTTCCCGTCCCCTGAAACACATCGAGAATCACGCGCGCACCAACCCGATGGGCCTTCTCGACAATCGCTTTGGCGTTCACGATGAACGCGCTTCGAAAGAGCACCAGCGAAATCGGAACGAGCAGCGTCGTCTCATCGATCGCCGCCAAGAACCTCTCCAGATTGAATCGCACGGAGTCCTCGCTTGGCACCAATTCCACCCGCGCGCCGAACCTCCCTTGCTCATGGTAAAAATATTGAATGGACGGGAATTCCAGCTCCGTCATCACCACTTTGTTTCGCGGCCCTCGAAAATCGAAGCATGACGTGATGACGGCCTGCGTTTGCGTCACATTTTGATGCAAAGAAATCTCGCCGGCCCCGGCGCCAATTAACGGCGCAATCTTATCGCCCACGCCGACTGCCAACTCCCACCAGCCTTCTTCCCACGCGCGGACTCCCCGTTGCGCCCACGAATCCGCATATGCCTGCAAACTCGAATACACGCCGCGCGGCATCGCGCCGAGCGAATTGCTGATCAAATAGGTTGACCGCTCCAGAATCGGAAACTCTTTTCGCCAATCCACAGTTTCAGTCATGATTCGTCGTTCCTGCGTCTCGCCCGCGTTTCTGATAGGCTCGCCAGATAAAGTAGCACAGCGTTAGAAATAGAAGCCACGGCGGGCCTGCCAGCAGCGTCACGTGAAAATCCGGAATTCCCCACGTGGAAAGCAACACGCCCAGCAGCGCCAGCATGCCCAACACGGAGCTCGCGTAGCCTCCCGGCGCAAATCGCGTGAACTCCCGCTTCTCACGTTTCATCGCTCGACGAAAACCAATGTGCGTCGCCAGTGTCATGATCCAGATAAATGGTCCGCCAAAGAACGCCACACCGATCAAGAAAAGGAACGCCGTATTCTTAAAGATTCCAGATAGCGCGAATGCCGCAATCATTCCTGCGCTGGAAGCCAGGACCGCGGTTACAGGCATTCCCCGCTTGCTCAGTCTGCCCAACACCGCTGGCGCATACCCTCCACGCGAAAGCGAAAACAGCATCCGCGCCGTAAAGTACAAGTTGCAAAGCGCGCTGGAGAGCGCCGCCGTCAGCACAACAAAGTTCATAATGTGGCTCGCGGCGGGGATTCCCACTTTTTCAAATACGGTCACAAACGGACTCTTGTCCAACCCAATTTGTTCCCATGGCACAATCGCGACAACCAGCGTCAGTCCACCCAAATAAAAGAGAGCCAGAAACGCCAATGTTCGCCGCAACGCGCGCGGCACAGCTGTTTTCGGGTCGGCCGCCTCGCCCGCCGTTACACCAACAATTTCCAGGCCCAGGAAACTGAAAATCGCCATGGTAACGCCCAATCCGACGCCGGCCCATCCGTTCGGAAAAAACCCGCCGTGAGCCGTGAAATTGCCTGTCCCCACTTTCGGAAATCCGAATCCCAGCACGAGTGCCGTCCCCAAAATCAGGAACGCAGCAATCGTCACGACTTTGATCATCGCGAACCAGAATTCGATCATTCCGAAATCCTGAATGCTCATCGTATTGACGTACACGAGCGCCACGGAAAAGCCGGCGATCCAGAGCCAGGAAGGAATATTCGGAAACCAGAACTTGCAATAGATGCCCGTTGCCGCAACTTCGCTCCCGATGATAATCACCAGGCACAGCCAGTACGTGTACCGCGCGACGAATCCCGCCCACGGCCCCAAAAACATCTCGGCATACAATCCAAACGAGCCGGCGGCTGGGTGCTCGACTGCCATTTCAGCCAGTGCCCACATCACGGTCAGCGTAATCGCCGCGCCAATCGCGAAACTCAAAATTACCGCCGGCCCCGCTAATTTTACGCTGATGGCGCTCGTCAAAAAGAGCCCGGTCCCGATCGTGCTGCCGAGCGCAATCATCGCAACCTGCGCCGGGCTCAGCTTGTGCTGCAAGCCCGCTTCGCGCTTCACCAGCTCCGCTTCATGGCCGCTGGCGTTGCTTTCGATCGGGTCGTTGCTGTCTGTCATGGCGTCGCATCCTAGCAGAGTCGGCTGTCATCCCCAACTTGCGAGCCTCGCACACTCCGCAACTTGCCGATTTCGTTCAATCCCACAAATCCACCAGCGTTTCCGGGTACCGCAACCCCCTGTCCCCCAGGACAGTCACCGAGCGAACACGCCTGTCCCTTGACATCTCTTCCGCGCGTTCGCGTCCTTTCTACAATGATTCTCGTGGCGGCCACGAAACGCGCCGCCGGTAGAAAAGGAACGCAGTCATGAAAGCCATCTTCGCCCTCGTCGTCATCTATGTAGGAACTTTCCTCGTCGCCATCCAAGGCGCTTCGAACACTCCGGTTCAGGCCGCTCAGCAAGAAGCTGCCAAGCCTGCGCCGACAAAAACCATCGATCCGCAGAAGGATGCGGACATTCGGTCTTTGCTGGAGCTTATCGGCGCACACGATATGATTCAGGACGCGGCCACCAACTCGACCGAGCAGTACCGGCAAAAGCTTATTTCAGTCGCGGCGAACGACGACAAGGCGCAGGACGCTATCAACTCTTACCTCGCCGTCTTTCAGAAGAAATATGACGCGGATGCGCTCACCGAGCAGCTCGTCTTGATCTACGACAAGCATTACACCGACGAAGAAATCAAAGGCCTGCTGCAATTCTTCGGGTCGCCTTTGGGACAGAAAGTCGCTGCGGAAACGCCAAAGATTTCCAAGGAAATGCAGTTGGCGGTACGAAATGCCTCAGGTCAGGCAGCGCGCGAAGCCTGGCAGGAATTTCACGCAGAAAACGGTGGACCCAATTCGACTCGTCCATTCGGTGGTCGCCGTCGTTGGCAGCAAGGCCAAGGCCAGAATCAACTGCCTGGAAATCAGCAAGCACAGGCCAACCCGCAACAGCCTTGAGCTGTCGCGGAGAGCGAAGTTCCCTACGGGAAGCGCTTCTTGATTTTGAAGTCGATGCCGAACGTCCCGTTCTGATCCCGCACCGCCACAATCGAAACGCTACGATTCACGTTGTATTCCACTTGGATGACTTGTTGTTGTGTCGAGCTGACGTTCGAAACGTAGGTAATCGTCAAGTTCCGCGTTACTTGCTGTTCCACGGTCACTCGTGCCGCCGCGCTTTGCTCCGAGCCCGTCGAACCCACTCCCGCAAGTCCCGGATCCACGCGCAACTTCGTAATTCCAAATAGCCGTTCCAGCCGGCCACCTAGTTGGCTCGAAATCGCCTCCGACAAAATTGCAGATGCGCTTGACCCCGGACTCTGCGAACTTCCCGTGCCGCCCGCACGAACTTCCGCCTCCGAACTCGTCTGCCCGAGTGTCAGAAGCGTGACAATGTCGTTTCCCGGAAGCGGCGGGTCCGATCGGTACGACAGATTTAGTTTGCTCGCTGGCCCGCTGAAGTTGAGCGTGATTTCATACTGCTGAATCGTCGTCGTCGCCTCGATGTTGATGTCCGGATCGATGTTCAGCGGCCGCGCAAAATTTAAGTCGCCGCGGGCCACCCGATACCGGTTCCCGTGAAAATACAAATCGCCCGATAAAACGTGAATGTGCCCGAGCAGAATCGGATGCTCCCAGGTTCCGCGCACTCGCAGATTTGCATCTGCCTCCAGCTCCGCGTTCGGCCATTCCATCCGCGCATCCGGCGTCGAAAGCGCTTCAATATCAAACTGCAAATTCTGCAGGAATCTGGAAGTCGGTCCGCCACTCTCGCGCGACGCAATCAGGGCGCCGGCCGTTTCAAGTCCACCGTTCAAATTCACACGGTCCACCACGACCTTTCCGGAAAGCAGCGCCGCCTCGGGAGTTCCAGAGAGACGTAAACTTCCCGCAAGTTGCCAACTCATTCCTTCCGGATAGCGAATTCTCGTCCGGTCCGTCTTCGCGGTGATGTCGTAGCGAATCGGCCGGTCGGCATAGTTCACGCTTCCGGTCAGCGTCAGCGTTCCGCCGCCGGCCTCGGCTGTCAGATTGTCAAAAGAGAGGCGGGTCGCATCGAATATCAAATCGCCCTTGATCGCGCTTAACCCAGTCGGAAAATCTCCCATGCGCGCGGAAGCATTATCGATATGCACGCGCCCAGTAATGCGCGGCCGGTCCAACGTTCCTTCGAACGACGCGTTCACTTGCGCCGGCCCGCGCGCATCGAGGTCCGGCACAAATCCGCTCACCAGCCGCAAATCCACTGCGCCATTCAATTTCAGCGCCACCGCTCTGCGTCCGGAAAAATGAACGTTTCCCTCCAACTGAAAATTCGTGTCCTTCCCGCGGAATGTCACAGGGTCAATATTCACTTCTTCGGCCGAAGCACGGAAATGCACCGTGCCGCTATTTTCCAGTTGCACGTTTGCATAGTTGAAGGCCAGCTTCGAAAATTTCGCGTCCATGACGATCGCGCCTGGCTCGCTCAGGTTTCCTTCCAGTGCAATTTCGCCCTCCGCGTTTCCGTGCCCGCTGAAATGTCCGAGATGCAGATAAGTCACCAAAAATGGATCGAGATTTATGTTCTTGATGTACGCCTTTCCGTTGACCGGATAAGGCGGCGCCAGTCCAATCGAGTAGCCGCCGGAAATGCTGCCGTCTGTCATCGCCGAACTCAATTCCAGCTTTGCTTCCCGGCCGTCCGACGTCAGCGTCCCGTCGAAACTACCAATCGTTTCCTGACCTACGCGCAGATCCACAATGCGCATCGTGCCATCGCCTTGCGGAGTTCGCGCCGGACCGGAAGCTTTCACGTGAAAGGTAATCTGACCGCCGATCGGCATCCGCGGGCTCTGAATTTTGCCGAAGTTTTCGAGCGGCAGAGCAGCACCGACAAGATCAATTGAAATCGTTCCATCCGTAATCCGGTATCCCGCATTTCCAGTTACGATTCCCGCGCCGCCCTTTTCATTCCCCGGCGTGAATAAACGCAGTTCTGCGTTCGCAACTCGAACTTCCTCGGGTGTTGCGCTCAACTGTCCGCGCATCCGGCTGAACGTCAGTCCGTACGCTTTTCCATCCGCCAGATCAAACAACCCCGTGACGCTCGGATTTGTTCGAGTTCCTTTGCCGTGGAATTGCCCGGTCAGCGTTCCATCGACCGGATATTTCTGTTTCAGGAATCCCTGAAAACTTTCCAGCGGCACCTTTTCGAAGTTCACGTCCGCTGCCCATTCGTTCTCCGGCCGGAATATCCATTGATCCAGATCCAACGAGCCCTCTATGTCCGCTTGCATCGCGCCAAGCCGCGCGTGGCCCTGCGAAATCGAAAGCTCGGTCGGCGAATACGTCAGATCGGCCTCGACGGAATCAAATTGCAAATCGCCGTAGGCAACTTTCTCGCCGCGGCCGTGACCCGTCATGGTCGGTCCGCCAAGCGGCCCAGAGAGCCGTCCTTCCCAGCGCGCGGTTCCGCTTACCGGCGTTTTCGCGCCGTCCGGAATCGGTCCGCGAATCGCATCGATAAAGTCTTCGTACGATTCCAGGGACCCCGTTTCGAACTGGATATCCAGCGTCGAGTTCTTTTTTCCAAGTGAACCCGCGGCGTGAATCCGGCTCGTCGGCGTGTCAAACTCCGCCGTATCCAGCCCGAGCAAGCTCTGGTCGTAGCGGTAACGAAAACTCGCTCCTCCCGTCACTGGAATGTGTCGCGCCGCCAGCTCTGCGGGTGGATTCAAATCCATCGTTCCCGAAATTTCAAAATGCTCGAATGCCCCCGTCCACGATTCCGCCGTGTCCGCCGTCACCACGGAGTCCCAATGGAGTTCGTTCACAGGGAAATTCGCCTGCTCCAACGCCGGGAACACTTGCGCGATGCGCACCGCCTGCACGTGGGTGCGCGCGTCAAACCGCAGCCCAGCGAACTGCAGTTTCACTACGCCGCCAACCGTGCCTCCAAACGCGGTCGCCAGAAAATCCGGAATCTGCAATCCGTTTTTGTCGAACCGGTAGCTCCCCCTCGCGCCAATTCCCGCATCGCGGAACCCGTCGTAGTTAAGATCAATTTCCGATCCCACGAAGCTTCCGTTGCCTTGCGCCGCGCCCGCGCTCATTGTTCCTTCGCCCCGCACATCCACTTTTCCGGCCGGAGTCAGCGGCGAACGCAATGTCTTGCGAAAATCCAGCAAGTCCACCCACGCTCGATATTTGAACTTCCAGCTCGGATTGCTGTAGTTCGTTAGCTCTGCCTGCACGTCCGCCCGTGACCTGCCTGCCCCAATCAGCGCCTGTTCCACCGTGAACCCGTCGCGCTGAATCGTAAATTTCGTGGAAAGATTTACCGGTACTGGCACAAATCGTTTCGCCGCAAACTGAACATCCTTCCAGTCCAGGAGTCCCGTATAGATCGGATGTTCCTTGCTTCCGCCCGATTGCAGGTTTAGCCGGAAATCGGAGCCCTGTATGGCCAGGGGCGTTCCCACATCGTTGTAAAGAATCCATCCATCCAACAGTTCGATTTTCTTCACCCGCAAATCGAGCAAAGTCTCGCTCGCCGGTTTGGTCAGCTTTTGCTTCGGCTCGCCAGGCGACGGCACGTTGGACGTGCCATCTTTTTCCACGCGAATATGCACGTGCGGCGCCGTCACTTTTAAATCGTTCAGCGAAACCTTCCGTCCCCAGAAAGAATCGATCCGCAAGCCGGCATCAACTTCCTCAGCGCTAAAGAGTGGTGCGATGCCTTTTGGTTCCTTTCCATGCACGACGATGCCTTTGATTTTTGCCCGCAGCGATAGCCATTCAATTGACAATGACTCAACTTCGCTCCACCCACCGGTGGTCGCATTCACTCGCCGGATCAGCACTCGCTTCAAAAACGGATTTCCCGCGCCGCTACCAAAAAAAATAATCAGGCCCGCGGTGATCAGCGTCAGCTTGATCCCCAGCACCCAAGCTGTGTGCCGCAACCATCTCCATTTTCGGCGTCGAGTCTCTTTCGTCATCGTCCGCTTTCCGTCAGATATTTCGTGATGCTCAGTCGCGTTCGGCTTTCTTTCAGCCACTTGTCCGCTTGCTCGTCGATTCCTCGCTGAACCAAGACTTCCTGGATGATGTCGCGCGCCGCTTCATAGGTTGGGGGTTCCTGCTTGCGCGCTTTTGCTCGCGGCACAACCGCTGCGTCGTAAAATTCCTTGATCGCGTTCTCGTCCACTTGCACCGATGGCCGAAATCGCGAATCCAGATAGTTGCTCAAATAGGTTTGTGCCGTGATGATTTGTCGAACATCCCCGTCGGTCAATCCCGCTTTTTCGCGCTGCGCCTCAAAATCCTCGTTCTTTGCAAACGACCGCACCAACCGTTGCATTCCTCGTTCCACGTCCGCGTCCGAGGCCGCCGGAAATCGCGACGCCTCCGCCTCTTTCTTCACAATCCACTGGTCGATCAACCGGTCCAGAATCTGCGCGTCGCTCTCCGGCTTCCCGTCCACCAACGTCTGATACCGCGCCAGTTGCTCCATGTCGCTCTGCAAAATAATTTCTTCCTCGACGCGCGCCACAATCCGGTCCACAACCTGCTGCGCCTTCACCGCGCTGCTCAAAGCGGCCAGCGCCAACAACAGCACCACCACCGCCCTACGTTGTGGCCTGCGAACCATCAGAACGGCGCCCCCAAATTGAAAAATATTTGAAATCGCGGCAGTTGTGCTGACTGAAATCCCAGCGATCCTGTCGTGCAGGTAGTCGATCCGCTCGGGCAAGGAATTGGCAACACGAAAAATGGCCGGTTGATCTGATAACCCAGATCGATTCGTATCGGCCCCACCGGTGTGGCGTAACGCAACCCTAGTCCAATCGTGTGCGCAAAATAATTCAGTTCATTCGAACAGTTCGTCAAACACTGCGGCGTCGCCGACGTATCGAACGTTGGTTTCGGCAACGACGAACGAAACGATATCCGGGACGCACGGCTGTATACGTTTCCGCCGTCGTAAAAGAACGCACCGCCCAGGCTCGTTCCGAAATACGGCAATCGCATCGGAAAGCGGAATTCCTGATTCAGCACCAGCATTGCCTGTCCGCCTACCGGAAAACCAGATCCCGTGTCTCTCGGTCCGGCTTGATTCAACGCAAATCCGCGCAGCGAAGTTCCGCCGCCCGCGAAAAATCTTTCCGGCAGCGGTATGACTGGCGGCAGGTTCGTCCCCGTCGGAGGCGGAAACGTCAGCGACACCGTGTCGCGATAGGGATTCAATATGCCGAGCCGGAGCGATCGCGCGAAACTGAATCTTCGTTTGATCGGATAGTACGACGAGTTTTGGTACAGAAATCGCGTGAAGCTCGCGCTCGAACCGAAGTACGTATCCGCGACTCCGAAGTCCGCGCTATTGAGTGTTCCTTTGGAGGCATCCGCCGGGTTGTCCCGTGTGTCTCGCACCCACGAAATGCCGAACTGCGACACCAGCGTTGGCTGTTGAAACAACGGTATTTCTTCCTGCGGGATCTTCAAATCTTGCACCAAAATTTTCCGAAAGCTGTACCGGTACAAAATCGTCGTTCGCGGCGAGGCCTGCTGCGTCAACTGCACCGACCCTTCGTAGCGCGTCTCGTTAAAAGTATTAATGTCGCGCGTCTTTTCGAAATACGCCGTTGCCTGAAAACTGAAATTTTGGCTCGCAAACGTATTCGGTGACGAATATCCCAGCAGCGCGCGTCCCTGCAGCGTGCTTCCGCGCAATTTCAACGACAGCGTGTCCGCGCGTCCCGTCAAATTGAGTTTCGAAATTTCCAAGATTCCCCGCGGCGCCGCCTGCACTGCGCCACCCGTCGGATCGGATGTGCTTGCCAGTCGCTGCACTTCAAACCCGCCGCCGTACGCCAGTGTGTACCGCTTCGCCTCTTCCACCAGCGCCACTACATCTTTATCCGGATTCGAACCCATCGGGTTCTGCGGTGCTACCGTCACTCGATTAAATACTCCCAGGTTGTAAAGCCTCCGCTGCGTGTCCACCACTTCGCCTTGCCGCAGCGGCGCATTCGGCTTCACTTGAATCTGCCGCCGAATCACTCCCGGCCGCGTATGCACGTACCCGCTCACGAGTACGTTGCGCACCCGAGTCTGTGGCCCTTCTTCAATGTGATAGACGACCTTCACCTCTTTGAACTCCGTTGTAATTTTCTTCTTTCCGTTTTTCTCTTCGTTCGCCTGCGCTGCTGCGGCCCCATCTTTCTTCGCGTCTACCTCCTCCACCACAGCGCGCAACTGCGCTTCCGGATAACCCTCGTTGTAGTACAGCGCCAGGATGTTTGCCCGGTCGCTTCCCACGTTTGATTCCGAATAGGGCTGCCCCGGCAGCGATCCCACCACGCCCTGCAACTCTTCGTCGGAAAACGCTTTGTTCCCCTCGATCGAAAGCGCTGCGACGCGTGTCTGAATTCCCTCGTTCACCACGAACCGTACAAACAGATCTCCGGTCTTTTGGCCCACGTTGTCCTGAACGTTCGCGTCTACTTTCACATCCAGAAATCCGTTCGCGCGATAGAGCGCTTCCATCGAAGCGCGGTCCGATTCCACCAGTCGTTGGCTGAATTTTCCGCGCGAACCGAGAGCTCCCTGATACACCGTCAATCGGCCCCGCAATAGCTCCGAGCCGAAATACTTGTTCCCCGTTATCTCAATTCCTATGAGCTTGTGGCGGTCGCCGCGCGCGATCTTGTACGTAATCAATTCTTCCGTACCTTGCCATCCGTTCTTTCCTTTTTCTTTCACTTCTTTTGTCTGGGTGTCGTAATCAACTGTCGCGTCAAAATATCCCTGCCGTTCCAGTCGCTCTCGCAAATTCTTTCGGCCTTCTTCAAGCAGATCCGCGTCCACGGCCCCTTCCTGGTAAATTGGCAACAGACGCTTCAGATCGCCGCCTGAAAATTTGGCGCCTTGTACCTCCAATTTTACGCGCGGTCCTTCCGCCACATCGACCGTCAGCGGCACGCTGTTTTTCGCTGCGTCATACTCCCCGCGCCGCACGGCCGCGCGCCCGCTCAAGTGCCCCTGCTTTGCCAGAAACTTTCGGATCCTCGCGGTGCCCTTTTGAATTCGCGCGTTTGTGATCGAAGTTCCCGGCTTCAGCTTCAGCCGCGATAATATCTGCACGTCTAAATATTCCGTGTTGTTCGTCAGTTGCACGGCAGAGACTCTCGCCCGGACTCCAGGCGTCACAAACACGATCACGTCAATCTGGTGCGTTGCCCCATTCGCTTGCACTTCCGTCCTTACTTTGGCCTGATACAGCCCTTCCTCTTTCAATATCTCCTGCAGCCGCTCAATCGCCGCATTCAATTTCTCTTTTCGGTATACGTCTCCAAGCTGAATCTGCATCGCTGCAGCCGCCGACGCTTCGCTCGGCGGCTCCACAAGCCCCTTTAGAATCACTTGATTGAAATAGAGGTTTTCTTCCGCGACAAAATCCAGCCGCACTCCGCCTTCAACCGGCGTGGTTTCCGCTCGCAAATTTGCGTAATCTCCGGTTTTGTAAAGCGCTCGTAGACTTGCCGCCAACTGTGTCCGGTTCAGCGGCTTGCCCGTTTCCACCGGCAAGCCCGCGGGGCCATCCTTCAATACTGTTCCGTCCTCCCGGACAATCCGAACGCTCACCACCGTCGGCTCGCTCGCCGGTGCCGGTTCCTGCGCAGCGCACGGCCACGCTCCTGCCCCGATCAGGAGCGCTCCTGCCAACAAACCTCGCAGTCCCTTCGCCCAAGTCCGTCTCATGCACTCAAATCGCTCAGACGAAGCGTAGCACAGCGGCGTTGCCCGTCCGTTGCCCTTTGGCGCTATCATAAATATGCGAATTCACCCGGGCTGAGGCCCTTTTCCCTGTGGACTCTCCTATAAAAGACGCCGGTTCCTTCGAACGCTACTCCCGCCAAATCCTTTTTGCAGGCATGGGAGAATCCGGCCAGCGGAATCTTGCCAAGTCCAGCGTCGTCATCGTTGGCTGCGGCGCCATCGGCGCTTCCACTGCCGCTCTCCTCGCCCGAGCCGGTGTCGGCCGCCTCCGCATCCTCGACCGTGATTTCGTGGAACCTTCGAACCTCCAACGCCAGTCCCTCTTCGATGAATCGGACGCTGCCAACGCGCTTCCCAAGGCGGCTGCCGCAGAGACAAAGCTCCGCGCCATCAACTCAGCCATTTCCATCGCCGGGATCGTGGCGGACCTGACGCCACAGAACGCCGCCGAGCTACTCGCCGGCTTCGATCTTGTTCTCGACGGCACCGACAACTTCGAGACGCGATTCCTCGTCAACGACTTCGCCGTGAAGCACAATCTTCCCTGGATTTACGCCGCCGCCGTCGGCAGTTACGGCGTCACGATGACGATTCGCCCCGGAGTGACGGCCTGCCTTGCTTGTCTGCTTGAATCCGGCGAACCAACGTCGGCAGGTGTAGAAGAAACCTGCGACACCATTGGCGTTCTCGCCCCCATCGTCCAGCTCATCTCTTCCTTGGAGTCTGCCGAGGCCTTGAAGCTTCTTTCCGGCAACGCTGACGCGCTTCATGGCCGGCTCATTTCCAGCGATGTCTGGTCCGGGCGCTTCCAGTCGCTGCAAATTTCCCGCGACCCGCAGTGTCGCGCTTGTGCTCGGCGTGAATTTTCCTACCTCGAAGGTGAAGCCCAGCCTCACGTCACGATGTGCGGCCGCGATTCGGTGCAAATTCACGAACGTTCGCGCTCGCTTGATCTCGCCGCGCTCGCCGCGCGCCTCTCGCTCAGCGCCGAGTCCGTCCGCCACAACGAGTTTCTTTTGCGTTTTCGCGTCCCGCCCCACGAAATGACCGTCTTCGCCGATGGACGCGCCATCCTCAAAGGTTCAAAAGACCCCGCCGTCGCCCGTTCCCTCTACGCCCGCTTTATCGGATCGTAAGCAGCGAAGACCCCACTGTAATGAATAGTTGAAGAGCCCGCTTTTTTAACACGGACATCGCCGGCCGACCAAAGTTGCCCGCTGTAAAAATCGAAAGAGTGAAGAAACCGCCTATCAGGAAGGAACTGTCTTTACCGGAACCCGCCACGGCCAACCGAGCCGCGCATCGAAGCGCGATCCAAATTCTCCCGTAAATTCATTAGCGTCAAAAACGTGCTCAAAATCCGCGCCTTCAAGTCGTCGGTCAGCGGCATCCCGCTCGTCGCCACGCGTGCGAGCCGCTCGCCGTTTTCCGTCAGGAACTTCATGATCTCTCTCAACCGCTCGTGCGGCGCATTTCCCATCGCCGTCTCGCGGCGCATTTCCGCGCAGCTCGCCTCAATTGACAGCGTGTAGTGCAGCACACACAGTTGTTGCTCGGCCAGAGCTGCCGGCGCCGTGCTCTTGCATCCCGTGATTTGACAATTCGTCGCCATTGCTCGCGCGTATGTTAGCTCAAGTCGAACACTCCTAGCTAACCTTACCCTTCGCCTAAAATCCAGCGCTCTACTCGCCGATGTTTCGCATCCTGCACGCTCCATTTGGCTCCAGCAACTCCACGAGTCGCGAGCGCGGTTTTGCGGTGTTCTCTTTTTAGCTGGCTTCCTGCCTGCTAGTGGTCCAGCCAACGATTGCGTTTTGGGAACGTGGGAAACTTTGTTTTAGAAATTATTTGACTCCGGTTAATTTGTTTTGTATTTTTATGCAGACGTATGTATAATTTCTCTATCATGAGTGCGGGCAAGACATTCCGTCACGGACAAATCCTCCGGCTCGTCTCCGGCCAGCGTATCGCCAGTCAGGACGACCTGCGCCGCCGTCTCGCCGCCCAGCGCCTTCGCGTGACCCAAGCCACGCTTTCCCGCGATCTTCAGGAATTAAAACTGGTCAAAACGCCGGAAGGTTACAGGCAATCCGCCGCGCTCACCGAAGAGGCCGCTCCGCTTCCGCCGCTCGCCCGCGCCCTTCGCGAATTCCTGCTGGACGTTCGCCCGGCCGAAAATCTTCTCGTTCTCAAAACGCCTCCCAGCGGCGCGCAGCCTCTCGCCGCCGCGGTGGACGCTTCCAAATTCCCGGAAATCGCAGGCACCATCGCGGGCGACGACACCGTTCTCATCATCACACCCAATAAAAAAACGCGCGCCTCTCTCCAACAAAAAATCGAATCCTTGCTGAAATGAGATCTCCTGAATCCATCGCCGTCGTAGGTGTCTCCGGTTATACCGGCTTTGAGCTGGCAAAGCTCTTGCTCCGCCACCCCGCTGGGACTGCTACGACATTTTTTATGCGTGACACGCAGGGCGCCCACTGCCTTTCGGAACTTTTTCCGCAGCTCCGCCACTCCGGCAGTGCACCCCTTCGCCAGCTTTCCGTCGAAAACATTCTCGCCAGCGGCGCGAAGACCGCCTTCCTCGCCACGCCGCACGAAGCCTCTGCCGAACTCGCGCCGCAACTTCTCGACTCGGGCCTCAAAGTCATCGACCTCAGCGGCGCATTTCGCTTCCGCGATTCCGCTGTCTTCCAATCCTGGTACAAACTTCCCGCGCCTCATGCCGCGTGGCTCGATTCCGCCGTCTACGGCCTGCCCGAGTTCTACGCAAACGAACTCGCCTCCGCCCATCTCGTCGCCAATCCCGGCTGCTACGCCACCAGCGTTATCCTTGCGGTCCGCCCGCTCGTCCAGGCGGGTTTGCTTGCATCCGATTCCACCATCGTCGCCGACTGCAAATCCGGCGCATCTGGCGCAGGCAAAGAGCTTCGTAAAGACCTGCATTTCTCCGAACTCGACGAAAATTTCAAAGCCTACAATCTTTTTTCTCATCGCCACACGCCGGAAATCCTCGAACAATCCGGCTTGTCTGAATCTCAGCTCATTTTTTCCACGCACCTGCTCCCGATCGCGCGCGGCATTCTCTCCACCATCTACGTCACGCTCGCCGACCCGCAACCGCCCGAAGCCATCGAAGCCCTCTATCGGAAAACGTACGCCGGGCGCCCCATGGTTCGCATCTGGAAAGCTGGCACGCTTCCTGAAATCCAGCACGTCGCGCACACCAATTTCGCCGATATCGGCTTCGTTCTCGATCGCTCTGGCCGTCGTCTAATCGTCGTCTCTTGCCTCGACAATCTTGGCAAAGGCGCCGCTGGTCAGGCCGTCCAAAATTTCAACCATATGCTGCAAATCGAGGAGACCACCGGACTGCAATGAAACTCGTCATTAAATTTGCCGGAGCTTTGCTCGAATCCGATGCCGTCGTGCGCGAGCTTGCCGCCCAAGTCGCCGCTCTCGCGAAGCAGGGCCATCAGATTCTTGTTGTCCATGGTGGCGGCCGCATCTTCACCGCTACGCTCAAGCGCCTCGGCATCGAAAGCAAATTCGTCAACGGCCTTCGCGTCACCGATCGCGAAACGCGTGATGCCGCTGTCATGGTCTTCGCTGGCCTCTTGAACAAACAGCTTTCTGCCGCCATCTCCGCCGCGGGCCAGCCCGCCATTGGCATCTCAGCTGCCGATGCACAGGTCTTTCGCGCCGAACCGCTAGTGCATAACGAGGTTGTGGGAGGCCTCGGTTTTGTCGGCTATCTCACCGGCATGAATACCGCGCTCATCGAATCCTTCTGGCGTAGCAATCTCGTGCCGGTCGCTGCATGTCTTGGCATCGGTTCGGACCACGAGCTTTACAACATCAACGCCGACCATATGGCCGCCGCCTGTGCCGAATACCTCGGCGCCGATCAACTCATCTATCTCACGGATGTCGCAGGTGTGCTTCAGGGAGAAAAAGTAATCTCCGCCATAGCCTCGGACGAAATCGAAGCTCTCGTCCAGAACCGCACCGTCTCGGGCGGCATGATTCTCAAACTCGAAGCGGCCAAGCGCGCTCTCGAAGGTGGCGTCAAGGGCGTCCACATCGTCGGCGGCACCGAACCCGCCGCTCTGCTCAACGCAATGCGCGCCGCTCAGGCTTCCTCCGCGGCATTCGACGCAATACCCGGCACGCGCATCCTTCGCGACGCGCACTCCGCCGCCGTATCCGCCGCATAGCCAAATGAAACGCCCCATCACAATTCGCAAAGCCGTTCCGCCCGCCGCGCTCGCCGATGCGGAAAAATTCCTTCTCCCCACCTACAAGCGCCAGCCGCTCGTTTTCACTCACGGCCGCGGCCCCTACGTTTTCGACTCCTCCGGCAAGAGGTATCTCGATTTTCTCGGCGGCATTGCCGTCAACGGCCTCGGCCACGCCCATCCCAACATCATCAAAGTGATTCGCCGCGAATCCGTGCGTGCCATCCATCTTTCCAATCTCTTCCACAATGAATTTCAGGGCCCTCTCGCAAAAAAACTCGTCGAAATCTCGGGCATGGACCGCGTCTTTTTCTCCAACAGCGGCACCGAAGCCATCGAAGGTTGCCTCAAGCTTGCGCGCCTCTATTCGCGCCCGGCTGACGCGCCGCTCGCAGCCCCCAACCCAAAGCACCGCATCCTCGCGCTCGAGAACTCCTTCCACGGTCGCACCTTCGGCGCGCTCAGCATCACTGCTACCGAAAAATATCGCCTCCCGTTTGCGCCCCTTGTCCCTGGAGTCGAATTCGTAAAATTCAACGACGTCGCCGACCTCGAATCCAAATTCGACAAGAACGTGTGCGCTGTGATCCTCGAAACCATCCAGGGTGAAGGCGGCATCCATCCCGTCAGCGAACCTTTCTGGAATCGCACCCGCGCGCTCACCAAACAAAATGACGCACTGCTCATCGCCGACGAAATTCAATGCGGCCTCGGCCGCACTGGCCGCTACTTCGCCTATCAAAAGTTCTCCTCTAAACCCGATCTCGTCGCCATCGCCAAGCCTCTCGCTGCCGGCCTTCCTCTCGGCGCCATTCTCACCTCCGAAGCTGTCGCGGCTCGCGTCAGCCCCGGCGTCCACGGCACAACTTTCGGCGGTGGCCCCTTGATCTGCGCCGTCGCGCTCGAATTCCTGAAAGTTCTCGACAAAACAAAAGTCCTCTCCAATGCCGCCGCGCGCGGCGCCGAAATTCGCGCCGGCATCGAAAAACTCGCGGCAAAATTTCCCATCATCAGGCAAGTCCGCGGCGAAGGCCTCATGATCGGCGTCGAACTCACCATCGACGGTACTCCGTTCGTCGCGCAAGCCATGCAGCGCGGCCTGCTCATCAACTGCACGCATGAATTTACCTTGCGCCTCCTCCCCGCCTTCATAATCGGCGCCAAACAAGTTCGGGAATTCCTCGGAATTTTCGAAGCTGTCCTCGGTCATGTTTCTAAATCCATGCCTGCGACGGAAACGGCGCGGCACGCGGCTCACGCCGCAGTAAGGTAAGCAAACGAAATGGCAACTACCACACTGGCAACGCCTGTTCTCGTCGCGAACGATCTCCTCACCGGAGCCGAATGGAGCCCCGCGCACACGCGCGAACTCCTCGCCATCACCGCGGACATCAAGTCGAATCCCGCAAATTACGCCGACACGCTCCGCGGCAAATTCCTCGCGCTCATTTTTGAAAAGCCCTCGCTCCGCACTCGCGTCACGTTCGAAGTTGGCATCCAGAGCATGGGCGGCCACGTCGTCTTTCTTGACCACACACAGGCCCGCCTCGGCGAACGCGAATCCATCGCCGACGTCGCGCGCAATCTCGAACGCTGGGTTCAGGGCATCGTCGCCCGTGTTTACGAGCAGCGCGTCCTCGACGAAATGGCCGCTACCACGGATATTCCCGTGGTCAACGCGCTCTCCGATAAATTTCATCCCTGCCAGGCCCTCGCCGATTTTTTCACGCTCGAAGAAAAATTCGGATCGCTAAAAGGGCTCAAGCTTGCCTACGTCGGCGACGGCAACAACGTTTGCCACTCGCTCACCTATCTTGCCGCGCGTCTCGGCGTGAACCTCCGCATCGCTACGCCGGAAAATTACGCGCCCGACGCCGACGTCATCGCCGATTCCAAACGCGTCGCAAAAGAAACCAAAGCGAAAATCGAACTCTTCACCGATCCCCGCGAAGCCGTCGCAGACGTCCAGGCCGTGTACACCGACTCCTGGACCAGCATGGGCTTCGAAGCCGAAGAAAAAGTCCGCAGCGAAGTCTTCAAGCCCTATCAGGTCAATCGCAAACTCATGGCGCTCGCTGGACGCGATTCTATTTTCATGCACTGCCTCCCCGCGCATCGCGGCTACGAAGTCACCAACGAAGTTCTCGATGGTTCGCGCTCCGTCGTGCTCGACCAGTCCGAAAATCGCATGTATGTCCAGAAAGCGATTCTGCACACGCTCTATCGCTAGATTTTCGTCTCTTTGAAATTGTGTTGTCTTAGACTACGCATATCTCCAATCACGAAAGAGGAATTGTGAACAGAACTGCTCCAAAACCGAAAAAGGTCGTGCTCGCCTATTCTGGCGGACTCGATACCAGCATCATCATCCCCTGGCTCAAGGAAACTTACGGTTGCGAAGTCATCGCCATGATCGGCGACGTCGGCCAGCAGGAAGATCTCCAGGCCGCTTACAAAAAAGCGCTTGCCACCGGCGCATCCTCCGCGACCATCGAAGATCTCCGCGAAGAATTCGTCCGCGATTTCATCTGGCCCACGCTACGCGCCGGCGCCGTTTACGAACACACCTATCTTCTCGGCACGTCGATGGCGCGCCCCGTCATCGCCAAGCGTCAAGCCGAAATCGCGCTCAAGCTCGGCGCCGACGGCCTCTCGCACGGCTGCACCGGTAAAGGCAACGATCAGGTCCGCTTCGAGCTCGCCTACAAAGCCATCGCGCCGAATGTCCAAATCATCGCCCCCTGGCGCGAATGGGACATCGACTCCCGCGAAGACGCCATCGCCTACGCCGAAAAACACAACATCCCCATCGAACAGAGCAAAAAAAATATCTACAGCCGCGACCGCAACATCTGGCACCTCAGCCACGAAGGCGGCGAACTCGAAGATCCCGCAAACGCCCCCAGCGAAGCCATGTGGCAATGGACCGTTTCTCCCGAAAAAGCTCCCGACAAAGCCGAAGAAGTCGAAATCGGTTTCGAATCCGGCACGCCCGTCTCCGTCAACGGCACAAAACTCGGTCCCGTGGATCTTCTCAACACGCTAAACGAAATCGCCGCGCGCCACGGCGTCGGCCGCACGGACCTCGTCGAGAATCGCCTCGTCGGCATGAAGTCCCGCGGCGCATACGAAACTCCCGGCGGCACGCTTCTCGTCACCGCTCATCGCGAACTCGAGCGTCTCACCGTCGATCGCGAAACCGCGCACCTTCAGCAAACTCTTTCCGTTCGCTACGCCGAACTCGTTTACAACGGCGTCTGGTTCTCCACGCAGCGTCAGGCCCTCGACGGCTTCTTCAACGTTTCGCAGGAGCGCGTCACCGGCTCCGTCGGCCTCAAACTCTGGAAAGGTTCGCTCAACGTCACCAGCCGCAAATCTCCTTTCTCTCTTTACCGCGCCGACCTCGCCAGCTTCACCATGGGCCGTTACAATCCGAAAGACGCCGAAGGCTTCATCAATCTCTTCGCGCTTCCCGTCACCGTCCGCCCCAAAGCCAAAGCCGAAGGCGGCAACTCCTAAATGTTTGCCGGTAACAACGGTTCCGTTACCCCGCGCACCGGCGTGCGATCGCCACCCGCTTTGCCGCGGTTCGTCATCCTGAGTCCCGTGCTCCTGCACCGCGACTTAGGACCTCAACCGCTGCATCTTGGCGCAATTTTCCGCAGCGTGTTATTCCGAAACTGAAAACTGACGACTGATGACTGACAACTTCCGCCATGACTGAACGCAAAGACACTAAACTATGGGGCGGCCGCTTCGAACGCGAACCAAACGCGCGCTTCGACGCCTTCCAGCGCTCCTTCGCATTCGATCGCCGCCTCCTTCCGTACGAAATCGCCGTCGACCGCGCCTGGGCCAAAGCCCTCGAGCCCATCGGCATCTTCACCGCCGCCGAAGTCAAACAAACCCTCGCCGCGCTCGACAAAATGGAAGCCCGCGCGAAAAACGATTCCGCTTGGCTCGAAAAAACCGGCGCCGACGCCGAAGACGTCCACCACTTCGTCGAAAAGGCCCTCGTCGAAGAACTCGGCCCTCTCGGCTGGAAGCTCCACACCGGCCGCAGCCGCAATGAACTCGTCGCCACCGATTTCCGCCTGTTCGTCATCGACGCCGCTGCCCAACTCAAGCGCGGCCTCCTTGCTCTCATCAACGCATTGCTCTCGCAAGCCAAGGCAAAACTCGGTGTCCCCATGGCGGGCATGACCCACATGCAGCACGCTCAGCCAATCCTTCTTTCTCATTTCCTTCTCGCCCACGCCGAAGCTTTCGCTCGCGACATCACGCGTCTTCAAAACGCCGCAGCCAGCGCCGACGCCTGCCCCATGGGCTCGGGCGCGCTTGCCGGAAATTCTTTTGCCATCAACCGCGAAGCCATCGCCCGCGAACTCGGCTTCTCCAAAATCACCGCCAACAGCCTCGACGCCGTCAGCGACCGCGACTTCGCCCTCGACTACCTCTTCGCCCTCTCCGGCATCGCCACGCATCTCTCCCGCCTCGCAGAAGATTTCGTCCTCTTCGCCTCCCAGGAATTTTCATACGTCATTCTTCCCGACGAATATTCCACCGGCAGTAGCCTCATGCCGCAAAAGAAAAATCCCGATTGCTGGGAACTCATCCGCGGTAAAACCGGTCGCATCACAGGAGCGCTCGTCTCTTTGTTAACGACACTGAAGGGACTTCCAACGAGCTATCAGCGCGACTTGCAGGAAGACAAGGAAGCGCTCTTCTCCGCGCACGACCAGGTTGACGACATGGTCGCCATCGCCACGGGTGCCATCGGCACCACGCAATTCCGCGACGAAAAACTCCGCGCACTCGCCAGCAATCCATCCCTGCTTGCCACCGAAGCCGCCGACTACCTCGTCCGCAAAGGCATCCCGTTCCGCCAGGCCCACGATTTGGTCGGAAAAATCCTTCGCCGGGCCGAAACGCAGGGCAAAAACTGGATGGAATTGCCACTCACCGAACTGCAGAAAATCTCTCCGGAAATAGGCTCCGACTCTGCCGCGAGCCTCACCGTCGAAGCCGCTCTCGCCGCAAAAAGAGTCCCGGGCGGCACCGCTCCCGATTCGGTCCGCGCCGCAATCGACGATCTCGAAAAAAGAATTCGCGGCATCGGAGCCACCACGTGACGCAAGCTCCTTCCGAAGCCGCTCTTCCCAAGGGTTTCCGTTTTGCCGCCACCGCCTGCGGCCTCAAAAAAACCGGCGCGCTCGATCTCGCCATCCTCTCGAGCGACGTTCCCGCTTCCGCCGCCGCCGTCTTCACGCAAAATCTCGTCGTCGCCGCTCCCGTCACTCTTTCCCAAAAAAATCTCGCCGAATCAAAAGGCCGCATGCGCGCAGTCGTCGTCAACGCCGGCAACGCAAACTGCGCCACCGGCGCCCAAGGCGGTCTCGCCTCGCAACGCACCCTCGAAGAAGCCGCACGCCGCATGGGCCTCGCTCCTCAGGAACTCTTCGTCTGCTCCACCGGTGTCATCGGTGTCCAACTCCCCGTCGAAAAAATTCTCCGGGCTCTTCCCATGCTCGCTCGCAACCGCCGTCCCTCCGCCCGCTCTTTCGCCGAACTCTCTCTCGCCATCTGCACCACGGACACGCGCCCCAAAACCGCCTCCGCCTCGTTCCGCATGTCCGGCAAACGCATTCATCTCATCGGCTGCGCCAAAGGCGCCGGCATGATTCATCCCAACATGGCCACCACGCTCGCTTTCGTCGTCACCGACGCCAACATTTCTCCCGCGCTCCTCCAACGAACCTTGCGCGACGTCACCGGCCGCACCTTCAACTCCATCAGCGTGGATGGCGACACTTCGACGAACGACACACTCCTCGTCCTCGCCAACGGCGCCGCCGGTGCTCCCGCCATTGCCAACGGCAGTAAAGCCCACCGCCAATTCACCGCTGCCCTCGAACAAGTTTGCGGTTCTCTCGCCCAACAAATCGTCGCTGACGGCGAAGGCGCTCAGCGTGTCATCCAAATCGAAGTCCGCGGCGCCAAAACCGAATCCGCCGCGAAAAAAATCGCCGAAACCATCGCCACTTCGCCTCTCGTCAAAACCGCCTTCGCCGGCGGCGATCCCAACTGGGGCCGCATCTTCGCTGCCGCCGGCCGTTCCGGAGTCAAATTCGATCCGTCCCTTGTCGAAATCACTATGGCCGGAATCAAAGTCCTCAAACGCGGCCAGCCTCTCGACTTCAACGAACGCGCCGCCAGCAACAAACTCCTCGCCGACCACGTCCCCATCGTCGTCCATCTTCATGCCGGCAAATCCTCTGCCCGCTACTGGACCTGCGACTTCACCGCCGAATACGTCCGCATCAACGCCTCCTATCGCACGTAAGCTGTCTTCCAGCACAAAGAAAGACAAAAACCATCTTCTACATCATTTGTATTACACTGTATTTGCTTGTATGGAGTAGCTATCATGGGAATCTCAAAAATCTTTACCCTGCGTCTCGATCAACGGGATCGCAATCGCCTCGAAAAATTGGCAAAAGCCACAAACCGCTCCCGCTCCTACCTTGCCGCAGAAGCGATCCGCGAATATCTCGCTCTCAACGAATGGCAAGTCGCCGAAATTAAAAAGGCCATCGAAGAAGCGGATCGCGGGGAGTTCGCCTCCGATACCGAAGTGAAGCGCCTCAGGAAAAAATGGACCGCTCGTGCGCGTTAGGTGGCTGCGCCGAGCCCTCGCCAATCTCGAAGAAGAAGCCCAATACATCGCCGCAGACAATCCAGCCGCCGCGAGTAAAACTGTCGCAACAATTTTCGCCGCCGTGGACCGCCTCGCCCATCATCCCGCCATGGGAAGAATCGGGCGCGTGCCGGGTACGCGGGAACTTGCAGTCTCTAGCACTCCTTATGTCATACCCTACGGCGTGCGAGGCTGCGTATTGGAAATCCTTCGCGTTTTTCACGGAGCGCGGCAATGGCCATCGCAATTTGAGAAATAAATTTCCTCGCTTAATTTGCTGGGTGCAACGTTTTCATCCGCATCAACGCCTCCTACCGCACCTGATAAGCTTGTGGTTGTTTGGGTTTCAATGTAGCGCTGCGGCTTCAGCCCAGCATCTTCCGTCTTGTATGAGCATTGACACCTGCCCCCGAGAAGCCTATGTTTTTCGCGCAGTCTTGGCTTGAGGAGGCGCAAATGATTCTGAATATCGAGCACAAGAGCGTGGATCCCGACATCGATCTCTTCTCCTTGACCGGCCGCCTGACCATGGGGAGCGACAGCCAGCAGGTCGAATGGAATCTCGCGAAAATCCTGAAAGAAAATCATAAAAAGGTCATCTTCGATCTGGCCAAAGTAAATTTCCTGGATAGTTCCGGCATCGGCATCCTCGTCATGTGCCACGCGAAATTGAAAAAGGCGGGTGGGGCGCTGCGCATCGCCGGTGCTCAGGGAATGGTGCAGCAGGTCCTGGAGATGACCAGCGTAAATAAAATTGTCGAGTTCTATCCCAGTGCTTCCGAAGCAGCAAAGAATTTCACCGTCGTGTAAGCGATCCGCTGGCTTTCGAGAAATCGGAGACCCATCCCCTTGAGTGGACGTCTTTCAGGAAAAGTAGTGCTGGTTACCGGCGCAGCCCAGGGCATCGGTTTCGAGTGCGCCCGCATGGCCGCCGCCGAGGGCGCATCGGTCGTACTCGGCGACATTCAAAAGGATCGTGGCGAAGAAGCCGCCGCAAAAATCCGCGCCGCCGGCGGCAACGCGATTTTCCAGCTCGCCGATCTCACCCAGGAATCCCAATGCGCCGCATTAGTCGACGCCGCCATAAATAAATTCGGCAGACTCAACGGCCTCGTCAACAACGCCGGCTGGTTCCCGCGCGCTCGCCTCGAAGAAACTACCTCCGAACTGTGGGACAAAGTTCTCAACGTAAATCTTCGCAGCGCCTTTTACGTCACCAAGTTCGCCGTCCCTCGCATGCGCGAATCCAAAGGCGGCAGCATCGTTAACATGGGCTCCATTAACGGCATCCAGGGCCTTCCCAATCTCGTCGCTTACGCCGCCGCAAAAGGTGGCCTTCTCTCCATGACGCGCACTCTCGCCGGCGCTCTTTCTCCCGACCGCATTCGTGTCAATTTCATCATTCCCGGCTGGATCGCCACCGAAGGCGAGCTCAACATTCAAAAGGGCGAAGGCCGCACCGCCGCCGACCTCGACAAAGCCGGCGCGCGTCTTCCCCTCGGCCGCATGCAAACCGTTCAGGACACCGCCTACGCCGCCATCTATCTCCTCAGCGACGAAGCCGCTCAAGTCACCGCCGCTGTCCTCAACGTCGACGCCGGCGGCTCCATGCTCCCCATCCAAAACGACCTCTACCCCGGCTAGCACAGCCATTCCTGGCTGTGCTGTTCTGTAGGGCCGGCGTTCTGAAGCCGGCCGTTGCCGATCATGCACGTACGAAAATTCCTAAAGGGGACATGCCGCCGAACTCTGGCCGAACGGATCGCGCCCGCTATCGCGTCTGGACCATTTGGGTGCCCCATTCGCCGATTTTGCGAGTGGGGGGCTTTGGCTTCTCCGCGGATGCAACGCTCGATCCAGCTGGCCGGAAATGACGCAGAATACGAGCTGAACAAGGAATGCTGGTTACTGGAACAATTAATCGACACCTTTTTTATTGCCGAAAGCCCAGATGGCTAGTACCTAGCGGGCCGCATGGGAGGCGTCATCGTCGCCATTTGGCTTTTGATGCACGGAATTATGAGTGTCATTAGGTTGATTTCGAAGGGTAGGAGCGACGGCAAAGTGTCAATGATATCGACGGTTGTCCGGACAGCAAGGCAGATGCGGATAAGGGCAATTCTATTTTTTTCAGGGATTGTCATCCTGTTTCTTGGATTCCCAGACGCGAACAAGCCAAACAGTGTTGGCTTGGGATATTGGCATGGGCTAGAACAGCGGCTGACCAGCGGTACCTACTGGGCAAAAGCATTCGGTTGCGGGTTGGCGGCGAGCCTAATATTAGTCGTTTTGGCTGTCATCGCTGGAGCTTTTGACAGAGACCGCCCTGAGTAATATGCCTGCTCTTCTCTTCCGCCTTCGCAGTTGGATTGCTTTTCAAAAACCATAGAAAATCAACGCTAGCATCGCATCTTGGCCAACCTGGACCGATCAACTGCTCCAGGGCCAATCTCTGGGATGGCAAACAAGTTTTTCCTTCACGGGATTGGGAGTGATGAACTGCTAGCTTTCTGCTTCCAACGCAATTCCTAAACTGCTCCCACAACTCAATCTTCTTGAACTTCCCAATGTTCGTCCGCGGCACCGCTTCCACAAAGGCTGCAACTCGGCCAGCCTTGCTAAACGCCCCCTATCCCGGCTGACCGTTGACTCTTTCTCGTTCAGCACTAACATACTTACGAGTTTAAGTATGGCGCAACGGGAGATGCCTGTGCGAATCATCCTGGCTTGCTTTGCATTTTCTCTATTCGCAGCGACCGCCTTCCCGCAAGACAACTCCGACGGCCCAACTGACGAAAAAGCAAAAAAGACTTACGCCAATGCCCTCGAGGAATCGAAATCCCGCCGCAATCTAGTCTTCGCGCTCGACGATTTCAAGAAAGCCGACAAGCAGGATGGCGGCCATTGCAAAGCTTGTCAAAAACTAATGATGAAATATGGCGTGGAGCTCGGCGAATGGAAGACTGCCGAGCAGGGAGCCACGGAAATGGTAGAGAACGCAAGAGAACCGCGCGATGTCGCCCTTGCGCACTACCAGTTCGCCGTCCTTCTCAACACCGAAGGCAAACAGAGACATAAGGAAGAAATCTTCGTTCGTGCTCACGAAGAGGCGACAAAGGCTCTCGCCGCAGCCCCCAATTTTCCCGACGCATTCCTTATGGATGGCATCGCGCTTGCCGGAATGAGCAAGGACGAAGAAGCCAGGCAGCGCTTCGAGCAGTTCATCAAAGTCCGCCCTCCCGATGACCCCCAGCGCCAGCGCGCAGTGCGCTACCTCGCTCGCCCAGAACTCGTCCGCGCAAAAATGGTGCCGCCTTTCACCGTAACCACACTCGACGGAAAGAAACTCTCAATGGATGATCTCCAGGGCAAGGTCGTCCTCCTCGATTTTTGGGCTACTTGGTGCGCGCCGTGCCGTGAAGCTTTGCCGCACATGCAGCAGGTCGCAAAGAAATTCAAGGATGAGCCGCTGGTCATTCTCAGTGTCAGCCTCGATTCCAATGAGCAGGCCTGGAAAGACTTCATCGAAAAACACGAAATGACGTGGCTGCACTATCGCGACGGCGGTTTCACTGGACCGATCTCGCGAATGTTCGCCGTGAACGCGATTCCCCACACATTCACTATCGATACTGATGGCGTTCTGCAGGAAGAACACATCGGCGATGCATCCATCGAAGGCAAATTGAAGAAGCTAATCGCCCGCGCTCGCGAATCGCAGCCTGCACCACCACAAGTCAAGTGAACTTGACCGCTTTTTCGCGCGACTTCGCGTCGCTAACCACTATCGACTCAGCACGGCTATTCAGGTCTGCCCAAATACTTGTCCAGCCATCCCAACACCGCAGTCACCAGCTCCGTTCGCTTCCCTGTTACGTCGTGTCCCGAATCCATCACAATATGCTTCCTATCCGATTCTGGCGTGCCTAGCATGCGGAAGAACGGCTCCTGCGATTTCTCCAGCGAAAACACAAAATCGTACCGTCCGTTCACCATCAAAACAGGCTTCTTCAATCGCGGTGTAAAATCCACTTGATCCATCCCGGCCGACAATTCATTCAAAAAATATCCGCCGTCGAGAAATACAACTGCTTTCAGCCTGTCCTGCAGCAGCGTCGCATAAATTACGCCTTCCGCGGCTCCCATGCTCACGCCCAGGTACGCAATTTTGTCCATGTTGATGTCCGTACGAGTCGCCATATAGTCCAGCGATCGTCCCAGGTCTTTATAACGGTCCAAAGTCACTTCCCGATCTTGCTTTATTCCAGGCAATCCGTGTTTGAATCTGCGTTCGTACGTATCTTGCAAAACCGGATAGAACACGGCTCTGCCGCTTTGTACGATGTAATCGAAGAACTGTGTATCGCCTAATGTGCTGCTATTGGGAATGTCCAAAACACGCGCGCTTGGAAAAAAGATCACCGTTTGATACGGCGGCCGGATCTTCTTCGGCAGAAAAAGATACCCTGCAAGCCGCTCGCCTCCATAGGCTGCATCGAAGGTAATCTTTTCTTGTCGCCAATCGGCCGTTTCCTGTACCACTCCTTCTTCTTTCGCGTTCAACGGCGTCCTTTGATAGGAATATTCCGCCTCCAGCACGCGAAACACTGCGTCCGTCGCGGGCTTTGCCTTGAGAAAATCCCGGTTCATCTCCTTGATCGGCGCAGTGATATCCGCCGAAAGTGGCCCAGTGTTTCGCACACAACGAAATCCATTTGTCGCTGAACGGTCAAACGGATCGAGCGCCTCGGGGTCTGCGGACATGTACGATGGCGATTTCCACGATCCCCCGAGGGCAAAGTAGTGTCCCTCGTTCGACGTGTTCGCGATCCACTCACGCACATTTCCCGTCATGTCATACGTTCCGTATGGCCCCACCCCCTGGAAACTCCCTACCGCCGCTAGTCCCGTGCGCGAAATATTGCTTTGCGGCACCACCAGCGACTCCAGATCCGGCGGCGAGGCCCTCATCCACTGCGAGAGCGCAGGTAATCTCTTTCCCGCAAATTCCGCATATGCCGCTGCCTCATACCAGCTCACTCCGGAAACGGGAAAATCTCCCTGCCCTTCGTCAAAATGTCCTGCTTCCCACGTTGCCGGTCCCGCTCTCCCGGTGCGATCTCTCAACAACGCCATTCCTTCTTCCCAGGAAATAGTCTTCCCCCCTCGGCGAAACTCGTAGTTCCAAAACTCCTTTCTTTGATACCCGCCCTTGTCCACAAATTCCTGATACTGTCGGTTGGTCACCTCATATCGGTCGATGTAGAACGCCGGCATTTGATACGGGCCAATCCACCCGACAAACGCCATCATGTCTTCCCACACTCCTCCGTCCACCCACACCATCCCGGCTGGTGCCTTCTTTTCTTCATCCAACGAAAACTTCATTTCGCTCGCTGTCGCTGGAGCCGCTCTGTATTCGCCGGACCCATCCTTTGAAATGCGCCACCGAAAATATCCTTTCGGCACCGCTGCATTTTGCAACGGCGTTGTTCCCAATTTGTGCCACGGTCCATTCGGTGACAGATAATCCTGAATCTCCACCGTTGCGCCGTTCGGCTCCGAAGCGATACTGACATTGGTCATCAAATCCGCCGCAATACTTGCGAATTGCCCGTTCTCCCCTGCATAGGGACGTACTGCCTGCATCAGCAGAAAGGCCGCCAACGGTTTCCCATCGTTTTGCAACTTCACAATCTCCGGCAGTCCTTTTTCTATCGCCCACTGCCGTTTTGTGATCTCGCGATATCGCCAGGTTCCTCCGCCTACGATCACCATCGCGATGGCGGCGATCCCCATCGTCCGGGCGCCGAACCTTTTTTTCTTTTCCGTCGCCGCTGCCGCGCCGGTGCCGCTCAGCTGATTCAGTGCCGACGTCAATTCGAGCGCCATCTCCGAAGCAGATTGATAACGCCTCGATGCATCTTTCTCCAAAGCTCGACTTACAATTCGGTCCGCGCACTCCGGAATATTCGCCGACGCCCGCCGCAATGGCTTTGGCGCCTTTTCCGAAATCGCGCGCAGCAATTCCATCTGGCTGCTTCCCTGAAATGGCGCTTTTCCGGACATGCTCTCGTACAGCACCACTCCCAAACTCCAAAGGTCGCTCCGGGCATCCAGCAATTTTCCTTCGGCCTGCTCCGGTGACATGTATCGTGGCGTGCCCACTGGCCCTCGGGTTTCTGCATACGAAAGCGTTCCGTCTTCGCTCGCTTCCGGCGTAAAGAGTTTCGCCAACCCGAAATCCAGCACTTTGGCGTGGCCCTTCGTCGTCACAATAATGTTGCCAGGCTTCAAGTCCCTGTGAACTACACCCCGCGCGTGCGACTCGTCGAGTGCATCCGCAATTTCGGCGCCCAGTGCGATCGCTTCTTTCGCGGGCAGTGGCCCGCTCTTCAGTTTCTCCGCAAGGGTTTCTCCGGCAACGTATTCCATTACCAGGAAGTCGCGGCCATCTTGCTCGCCAACGTCGTATACCGTTGCGATGTTTGGATGATTTACCTTTGCCAGCGCAAGCGCTTCGCGCTTGAATCGGTGCCTGGCTGCCTCATCGACCAGCGTTCCCTGTGGCAAAACCTTGATTGCAACGTCGCGTTCCAGCCGTGAATCTCGCGCGCGGTACACTTCTCCCATCCCGCCTGCCCCGAGCGGCGCAACGATTTCGTAAGGTCCCAGCCTTGTACCTGGTTGAGTAGACATGGCCTGCGGCGATTATAGCCTCAGCGTCCCCTGCATTGGTTTCCCCTGAATGCTCCCTTGCAGCTTCAGCCGTTCCAATCCCAATCCCTAAACTGCTCCCGCAATTCAATCTTCTTGAACTTCCCCACGCTCGTCCGCGGAATCGCCTCCACAAACACAATGGAATCCGGCAATTGCCACTTCGCGAACGTCACCGCCAAATGCGCGCGCAAATCTTCCGCCGTCGCTGAGTGCCCCGGCTTCAACACCACCGCCGCCAGCGGCCGCTCCTGCCACTTCGGATGAGGCAATCCCACCACGCACGCTTCTTTCACCGCCGGATGCCCCATCAAACAATTTTCCAAATCCACCGAACTGATCCACTCCCCGCCCGACTTCACCAGATCCTTCGCGCGATCAATCAATCGCACATATCCTTCTTCATCCATCGTCGCCACGTCGCCCGTGCGAAACCATCCATCCGGCGTCCAGCGATGCCCCTGATCCGGCGCGTTGTAGTACTCCGACGCGATCCACGGTCCGCGAATTTCCAATTCCCCTGCCGTCGCGCCATCCCACGGACATTCCACGCCTTCCGGCATCGGTTCGCCCGGCGCAAACTCCTCGCGCCTCATTATACGGAGCTCGATGAACGGCCCTGCCCATCCTTGTTTACATCGCACCTCGTACTGCTTGTCCGCAGGCCAATCCCTCATGTGTTGTTTCAACGAGCCGAACGTCGCCAGCGGCGTCGTCTCCGTCATTCCCCACAAATGAATCAAATGAATTCCAAATTTATCCAGCCCGCGAATCAGTTGTTCTGGTGGCGCCGATCCGCCGCACGCCAGCCGAATTGGCTGCGAAAATTTCCATCGCGTCGGATTCGCTTCCAGCGCCTGCAGCACGCCCAGCCACACCGTCGGCACGCCGCACGCAAACGTCACGCGCTCCTGCACTATCAAATCTAGAATGCTCTCCGCATCTACGTTCGGCCCCGGAAGCACCAATCGCGCGCCCACCATCGCGCACGTGAACGGCAATCCCCATGCGTTCGCATGAAACATCGGCGCCACCGGCAACACCGTGTCGCAGTGGCTCAGACCCATCGAATCCACCATCGCTTCCGCGAACGAATGCAGCACCAACGCGCGGTGCGAATAAATCACGCCTTTCGAAGATCCCGTCGTGCCCGATGTAAAACACATCGCCGCGCCGTCGCTCTCGTCAATCTTCGGCAACGGTAAGTCGGGCGAAGCGTTCGCCAGCAACTCTTCGTAATTCAAAAATCCGCTCGGCACTTCGCCGCATCCGTACGGAACGACAATGATTTTCTCGAAACGCACTTCCGCTCGAAACTTTTCCAGCACTGGCAGCAGCACATCATCCACAATCAGGAATCGATCTTCCGCGTGCCGTGCAATCGCCGCAATTTCCTGTGGATGCAATCGCAAATTCAGTGTGTGCAAAATGCCGCCCGCGCACGGTACGCCGAAAAACGCTTCCAGATGTCCGCTGTGATTCCACATCATCGATGCGACGCGGTCCCCGCGCTGCATTCCCATTTCAATCAGCGCCGAAGCGAGCCGTCTCGCTCGCTCATAAAAATTCCCGTAACACGTCCGCACAATCGAACGGTCCGGCCGCCGCGAAACAATTTCAACTCGTGGGAAAAGTCTGCCGTTGCGCTCGAAAATATGTTGCAGCGTCAACGGAAAATCCATCATCGTTCCGCGCATGCGTTCCTCGGAGGGACGAAAGTTGCCCGCATCCTAGCATTAAAAAATCCGCTGCGCCCCATCACCGGAGCGATTCTTTCCGTCCCCGCCCCTTGCCATAAAATTCGTTGCAAAACCCGTCAATTTCCGAGAGTATGCAACTGACCGCTGAAGGTAGGGTCCGCGCCCGTGGTGGAATTGTGTCTTCTCTGCCCGCGTTCGACGGCTGTTTCTTCAGCGCGCTCCGCGACTTGCAAGTGGGTTCCGGGCAGAAGGAGTCGGTAAGTGAAGAAGCTCTATGTTGGTAATCTTCCGTTTTCCGCGACGGAGGATACCCTGCACGAATTTTTCGCGCAGGCAGGTGTAAATCCCTCGGCTGTAAATCTCATTCGTGACCGTTTCACGGGCCAATCGCGCGGTTTCGCTTTCGTCGAAATTACAAACGACGAAGAAGCCGATCGCGCCGTCAACACCATGAACGGCCAGAATTTCGGGGGACGCAATCTCGTCGTGAATGAAGCGCGGCCGCAGACAGAACGCGGCGGCGGTGGTGGCGGAGGCGGCCGCGGCGGTTACGGCGGCGGTCGTGGCGGGCACGGCGGCGGCGGTGGTGGCCGGGGCGGCGGTGGTGGTCGCGGCGGAGACCGCGGCGGCGATCGCGGTGACCGGGGCGATCGCGGCAATCGCTGGTAACGACTCTTTCCTGATTTCTGGCGGCGGGCCGTCCTGGCTCGCCGCGCTTTATCCCTTCGACAGGTGTTGCGGTGCAGGTCTGTGTCTGGCGGACTGTTTTTCCACTGCGCCCGCGCGGTAGCGGAATCGTTCGAGCGAAACCGATTCGAGCCCGCGCTCCACGAGTGCTTTTGCGTCGCACGCCGCTTCCGCTGCGTCGAGTTTTTCGCTCGATGCGAAAAGCGCCGGCGACTTCGGCTGGAAAATCACGCAGCAATCGTGAAAACGTTCCGCGGAAATTTCATACGTCCCGATTTTCGCCGCCAAATCCTGAATCTCGAGTTTGTCGTCGCCGATCAAGGGGCGATAAAGCGGCAGCCGCGCAACTGCGCCGACCGACTGCAAATTTTGCAGCGTTTGCGACGCGACTTGTCCGAGGCTGTCTCCCGTCACAAGCCCTTTCGATTTTTCGCGCAGCGCGAGCCGCTCTGCGATGCGCAACATCAATCTCCGGTAAAGAAGCGTGCGAAGCGATTCATCTGCACGCGCCACAATTTCCCTTTGCAGCGGCTCGAACGGCACCAGATACAATTTCGCTGTTCCCTGCCACGGAACCAATTTTTCGAGCAGCCTTCGCGCCACATGCATCGAAGACTCGCCCGGTTCCGCTCCGCCTCCCCAAAAATGCACGAAGCTCAAATGCGCGCCGCGCTTCATCATTTTGTACGCTGCCACCGCCGAATCGAATCCGCCGCTGAGCAAACACGTAAGGCGCCCTGCTGTGTTTGTCGGCAAACCGCCAGGACCGGCGATGCGGCGCGCGTAGATCAGAATCGGCCCGCGCGTCACCTCGATGCGGCAAGTCAGTTCCGGATTGTTCAAATTCACTTTCGCAACGCGTCCAGCCGCTTCCAGTTTGTCGAAAATCTTTCCGCCGACTTCGCGTTCCAAAAACATTCCATTGTGCGGAAATCGTTTGTCGCTTCGCTTGGCGCGCACCGCAAACGTCGCAAACGATTCCGTGCGGACTTCTTCCCACGCAGCATCGCAAATCCGCGGCAGCAAGTTTTCAGAATTCGGCTCAGAAGATTTGTGGCTCCACTCCACCGGCCGCGCAATCGCGAGGTGCGAAATCCCGAACACGAGCTGCAATCGCTGAAGCGCCAATGCCGTTTGCGACGCGTCTTCCAGTTCGATCAAATAGCGGTCGCCGGGCTGCGTGATGCGCACCACGCGAATTCCTTCGAGAGCCCGCACCATCGCACGGCGCAATTGATGCAGGAAAAAAAGCCGGTTTCCAAGCTTGAGCCAAAGCTCGTGGTAGTGCACGACGATGTGGGCGGGTTCTTTCATTTTCGGCAGCGAGCCAGTTTGAATAGGTGAATTATCCTCGTCGAGGTTTGTAAGTACAAACCCGGAGCCGCGTGTGTCACGAACAAAAATTATCCTCGCAGAAAACGCTAGGAGAAGAAGCGGCAAAACGGACCGGCTGCGCCATTTTCGCTTGGTGAAAACGCGGAACTTGCGTAGTATACCGCCAAGTTCAGCGCCTGCTCGCTGCAGGCGGGGCGAGCCGTGCGACAGCGGTTTTGCCGTACGTACCCTGCTCGTTCATTACTTTCGGTGTAGATTGCGCCGTTTACCCCCCGGCGCAACAAAAGCCCCCGTAACGTGTTTGAAACATCAGGCGAGGAAAATGGCTTGCCGGCGGAGATGTGTCGTATCGTCTCGGCGTTGGTGGCATAGCCGCTTTGTG
>Ga0070734_10001416_pt1 | contig 35088 bp, 31 predicted proteins | sample Coa_R1_8_FD_66444 | JGI IMG/M metagenome (GOLD analysis project Ga0070734, IMG submission 66444) | Surface soil microbial communities from Centralia Pennsylvania, which are recovering from an underground coalmine fire - Coalmine... | ecosystem: Environmental > Terrestrial > Soil > Unclassified ...
CGGCGCACCGGTTTCACATGCGTACTTGCGGGGGGACCGAGCACCTTTGCCCGACTCTGTACCATGCCGGTCTAACCAGCGACCTCCTCTGTGTTTTGCGGGAGTTCGCTCGCGACGGGCGCGGGCCGGTTTTCCTGGTGGGCTTCTCGCTGGGCGGCAACGTCGTATTGAAGCTTGCCGGCGAACTCGGGCAAGCGGCGTACCCGTTGATTCGGGGTGTCTGCGCGGTCTCGGCCGCGCTCGATCTGGCGGCCTGCTCGCGCCGCCTGGCAGCCTGGGACAACCGGCTTTACGAACGCCGCTTCGTGCGGCGTATGCGGTCGCGCCTGCGCGCCACCGGCCGCTATCAGCAAACGGATTTCGCCGGCCTGCGTTCGGTGAAGGAGATCGACGACCGGATCACCGCGCCTTCCTTCGGGTTCGGGAATGCGGCTCATTATTACCAAACGCAATCCGCCGTCCACTTCCTTGAGAATATTCGCGTGCCGGCTCTGCTGGTTCATGCGCGCGATGACACGCTGGTGCCGTATTCGAGCGTGCGATCCGCCGCCGCTCTGGCGAATTCGTGCTTGGAACTGCTGGCTGCCGACCACGGCGGCCATCTCGGGTTCATCGGCCGCCGGCCGCATCGATTTTGGGCCGACCATGTCATCATCGAATGGATCAGCCGCCAGACGGGACGCGTCGCGTGACATAATGCAGTCGTGACGAATCAGACGCCGCCGTTTTTATCGCGCAGCGCCATGTGGCTCGCCTTTGCCTCGGCCGGCTCCATTCTGATTTCCATTGCGGTTTCCCAGATTCTCCTGGCTCTGGCCGTCATTGCGCTGCTGCTCTCCGGCGAAAGGCTTCGCTGGCCTCCCATCAAGCTGCCGATGCTCCTGTTCATGTTCGGAACCGTCCTTTCGCTCGCATTCTCGGGCGAGCCCGCCGCCGGCTTACCGGGAATCCGTAAGTTCTATGTGTTCCTTATCCTGCTGGTCGTGTTCTCCACGCTGCGTGATTTGGCTCTGGCGCGATATCTGATGCTTTCGTGGGCGGGGCTCGGCGCGCTGGTGGCGCTGCGCGGCTTCGTTCAGTTCGGGGCCAAAGTGCGGGAGGCGCAGCAGCTTCACATCAGTTTCTACAATTACTACGTGCCCGGCGATCGCATCACCGGTTTCATGAGCCACTGGATGACGTTTTCGGGACAGGAAATGTTTGCGCTGCTCATGCTCGCTGCATTCCTGTTCTACGCGCCTGCCGCGCTGCGCCGTACCTGGCTCTGGCTTTTGTGCGCGGTGCTTATGTCGCTCGCAGTGGTGCTCGGCATGACGCGCAACAGTTGGCTGGGCTGCGGGATCGGCGGCATTTATCTCATCTGGTTCTGGCGCCGCTGGGTGCTGGCGGTGCTGCCGATTGTTGCCGTGCTCGCGGTCTTGTTCGCGCCCGCGGATCTCCGCGAGCGCTTCACTTCCGTCATTCACCCCCGAACCGGCATCGATTCCAACGCGCACCGCATGGTTACCTGGCGGACGGGCCTTGAGATTATTCGGAAGCATCCGCTGCTGGGACTCGGTCCCGAGGGCGTCAAATTGCACTTCGATGAATATGTTCCCGCCGACATTCCCCGGCCCTTACCGATCGGCTGGTACGGGCACTTGCACAACATCTATCTGCAGTTTGCCGCCGAGCGCGGCATCCCGACGATGTTTATGTTGATGTGGATGCTCGGTAAGATCGGCTGGGATTTCGCGCGCGGGCTCCGCGTTCTGGCGCCCGGGCGCGGCGACCGGCGCTTTCTCTTGCACGGCGGTATCGCGGTGTTGCTCGCGACTCTCTCGGCCGGATTTTTCGAGCACAACCTCGGCGACAGCGAAGTGCTGACCATGTTTCTTGTCGTAGTGGCTTGTGGGTATCTCGCGCTCGAGCCGGAACTGGTTCCTTCAGAGGTGACGGCCAAAGAGGGCGTAACGGTTGCTTGAATCGTTGCGGGGCAGGGAAGTCGTGCTGGCGGGCGGCACCGGCGGCCTGGGCTCCGCGGTCACGTCGCGATTGCTGAAGGAGGGCGCGCGGGTTGTCCTGGGCTTCCGCTCGAACCGGGAGCGCGCCGGCATGTGGCAGGCCTCCGCGACGCTCATCCAGGCAGATATCGCGGAGACGGCGGGACGCATGCAGCTGCTCGATGCCGCGCCGGCACTCTACGGCCTGGTTGTGTTTGCCGGAGATCCCGCTCGTGTGGCGAGTGATGCGGATGTGCCGTCCGTCATGTCTCGCTCTCACCAGATCAACTACGAAGGCCCGATTCTGCTCGCGCGGGAAGCCGTCGCTCGCATGAAAGCCAAAAGCGTCGAAGGTGCGATCGTCTTGTTCTCCACAATGCAGGCTAATGCGTTATTTCCCGGCTCGACCATCTACGCCGCGCAAAAAGCCGCCCTGCAGCATGCCGCACGGATCCTCGCGAGAGAATCTCGCCCATGCAACATCCGAGTCAACGTGATCAGTCCTGGCGTGATAGCGGCGGGCATGGCCAAACCGAGCATCGCGTCCGGAAAATACGATCGCTTTCTTCAGGATGGAATCATTCCGCGCTTCGGCCGCATCGAGGATGTGGCGCGAGCCGTGCGGTTTCTGTTGGAGCCCGACAACTATGTCACGGGCCAGGTGCTTTGCGTCGATGGCGGGATGACGCTTTAATTGCTCGTATCCGCGAGGGCGCTCGTTCGCGCTTCCTCCGGCAGAGGCACGCCTCGCCCGTACAGGCAGATGTGGTCGTACGCCCACATCTTCATGATTCCGGGTAGTTGCCGGCTGCCGGCCAGGAACTCGCGCTCCCACGGCCATCCCGGATTGAACAGCCCCATCAGGTATCCGCAATCCGCTGCGAGCCATGCCAGTTCCTGGAACGGATAGGCGGCGCAGCGCGCCACCTCGTCCACGTTCCGGTCAAGGCCTCCAAACTGAAAACCCTCGCAGAGGAACGAATCGAATCCTGATCCGCTCTTCTGTGTCCATTGCGGTGGAAGATTTACGTACCGGTTCAGCTGTTTAGTCTCCGGCAGATTCACATCCAGCGGCCACAGCAGTTCGAACCAGGCCCCGGGATGCCGCCCCGCCACGTACGTCTGGATCCCTTGCACAAACGAGGCCAGCCGCGATCGCAAAAAGTTCGCGTCCACCCATCCATTGATCGCCGGGCTGTCATTCGGTGTCACAAACCGCGCCAGTGCGCGTCGTTGTTCAGCCTGAAATGCGGCCTGTGTGTCCTCGTCGTAGAAGGCCATTCCCGAGCCGTTCGCGAAGTACCACCACAGCGCCTCGCCGCATTGCAGGCGCGGCGTCAATCCCGCTGCTTCCATCAACCCGGCCATCGCGTCGTACGCGCGTTTCAAATAATCCTGGACCGCCCCGGAAAACGCGCATTGCGAGCTATAGAGGTTCTGAAAACCGGTTGCCGTCGAGACCGGTGCCCCATCCCAGTGTCGCTGATACCATACGGCAACCGGAGGATTGTCCGGCGCCTGTACCAGTTCCTGCGAAAACGACACTACCGCATCCATCCCCGCCGTTTTGAGTGTTGCAAGAAAGTCCGCATGCCAATCCCGGAATGCGCGGTTGAAAACCAGCGGCGCGCTCGGGTCGATCTGCCACGTAGGCGGAATGCCTCCGCTGAGGGATCCCCCAACCACGCTCGCCGCTCCCGAAGCGCCACAGGTAAAACTGAAGCTGCCCGAGCGGCAATAGATGCGCAGGATTCCGTTCCCATCGGTGTCGGCCCAGATCCCTCCGGCCGCCTCATTGATGAAATAAGCGAAATGCGCCGCCACGGTCTCGGGGGTATCCGCCGGGAACACCGATTTTCCCATTGTCCAACCGCTGATGGTGAGGAAAGCGTCGCCGGCAGTTGTGCATGCTACCCGCACGCTCGGAATCGAGCCGCCGACGCCAATCGACTGCTTCCACCAGAACACCCCGGCGTAATGGTCGATCCTTCCGGCCAGCCCGCTCTTCTCGATGCCCCACACCAGCCGCTGCGGCGAACATTTGTAGGTATGGTCGGTATCGAAATCCGTCGCGACCGCTACATCAGTCCGCCTCTGCGGCGCGTCGGGCACGTCGCTGGGGACCACGCATTCGATGAAATCGAAATAGTAGTTCGTCCCCTGGCTCTCCGGGTTGCAATCGCTTCGAACGCGAATCTCCAGCGTATGTTCTCCCGCCGCGACGCCGCTGAACGCCTTCCGCCGGATTCGCGACTGCGCCTGGTCCGCCGGCCGGTAGCAATCAAGCAGTGGGCCGGCTACCCCGTCGAGAATCAATTCCACCTTGCCACAGTCGAAATCCAGTCGCGTTCCGACGTAAATATCGCAGGTCTGCCCACAGTGTGTGGCCACCGTCGCGGTGGCGCCCGGTTGCGATGCGCGCATCGCCCGTCCTTCGCTGAACACTCCTTTGACCTCGGGCGCTGCCTCCCAATTCCCTGTGTACTGCACCCACGCGCTGTCTTCTTCGATTCGCACGGAGTTCGATCCTGCTACCCGCAGCACTCTCGTTTCGGCGCTGTCGGTGACGGCCCAGTTCGAGACCACGACCTGCCACTCGGTTGCCGTATACGCGCTACCGTTAGCCAGAGCCGGCGCGAACGTAAGCCACAGCTTCTGGATGTCGGTCCATCCCAGCTCGGCAAAATCCACATGCACGTGCCACCGAACGTTATCGGAACTGCCGCCGCTCAGCCGCAAGGAAGCCGGCGTGAAGTATAGATTGGAATTCTTGTGCAGCTCGTATAGCGTGACCATGTTGCCGTCCGCGCCCGGCTCGGCCGTGATCGTGATCTGATTGCCGCTGGCCGTGGCCGATAGGGCGACCGGCCCGTTGGCGCTCCAGTTCGTGCCGCTGATTTGAGCAGCCAGCGATTGGCAGATCTCGTCCGCCGTCACGTTCGGATTGGCCGGTACGACGTAATCGAACGCCAGGTTCTGGTACCACAACGTCACGCGGTCATATCCCTGAACGGTTCCCGCGTTTAGCGTGAACGTGCCGCTCGCGCCCGTGCGGCCACCGGGCCCAGCCGCCAGTTCGATCAGCTTCCTTTGCGGTCGCTGTCCATTCGTGAGTTGGCAATCCAGATACGGCCAATCCGTCCAGGGCGCCTTCTTCGATTCGAAGGCTTGGACGTTCTGGAAGGTGATGTCGAAGTCGAGCACCATACCGGAAAAATTTCCATCCGGCAGGTATGACCATCGCGGATGACCGTAGAAATCATCGCGGTCCCAGAGCACCAGCACGGCGAAATCCGCCGGGTCCCGGAACACACCCGAGACTGTGAAGCCATCTTCTGAGGTCCCCCACAGCGCGGCAGCCGCCCCATACGCGCTGACGCCCTGCAGATGCATGGTCCGATTCGGCTGCAGTTTGTAGATGGTTTCCATCACAAGCGCACGATCGCGATCAACCGCCGCCCGGGATACGTCGACCCTACGGCTGTGACGTCCAGCGTGAGAGGTTGATCGGCCGGGATGACGAGTCCCTCCACGCTCGGGGTCGTCGTCATGTCAATCGTGTTCGAAACGATCTGTCCCGCCGGTACCGTCAACGTCGCGATCGCTGTGCCGTTCACCCGAACGACGCAGGTTAGCGGCGATCCGACCGGCGGCCGCTCTACGGTTGCGAAGATATCGCGAACGCTACTCGCTTGCGGCAATCTCACCGGGGGCACCGCGTTTGCCTCGACTGCTACCGTCCCGTCCAGCGCGAGGCTGATTTGGCGCCCGGACAACGTCCGCAAGCCTCCTTCGACCGTCCCGGTAAGACAGAGACTCTGCGCGAGGCTGTTGCCGATCGTATTCGTGACAAACAGTTCGGCGCTGGCCACGCGAACGCTCGGCAGCGTTACCGGGAGACTCCAGCCGCCGCTGTACGGGCTTCCGAAGAAGTCCCGTGGAAACGGGGCGATCACGATTTTATTCGCGAGATGGTAGACATGCGCCTCGGCGGCATGCCCCACCGCCGTGCTTCCGTGTATGCCGCGCGTGATTGTATACGCAAGCCCCCCGTCGAGCACGCTTTCCACGCGCATGACCTCGGCGTCGATCTGAATCACGCTGCCCGGCATGGCGCTGCCGGGGCTGCTCAGCGTCACCTCCGGGTCGCCGGCGCCGATCGCAGTTCCTACGCTGATCGAAGGCAGCCCTTGCAGCTCATCCCAGTAGTAAATCGTCAGGGTGGCTGCGGAAACGGATTTCGTATTGCCGAGATCAGAGAAGGAGAGCCCGCTCAACTCGATCGTCCCCGCCCGCGCTCCGGGCCCCAGCCCGAAGGCCGGTAACGGTGGTGCTGCGCTGTCTGCGGTTCCCGCTCCGCCGACGGTCCAGCGCGTCACGGTCGAAAGCTCCGGCGCGCATTCCGCATCGTTGACGTTTGCGGCGCGCCCGGTGATCTGCACGATTTGGCCGGACCGGTTGGGAACCGCGAACTGCACCGGGCTGCTTTGCGCGAGTGCACCGAATCGCCAGCTGGCGTCAGCCACGACGAAGAAACTGCTCGCATCCGGCTCCAGGACCCAGGGTGGCGATACGGTCAAGGTGCTTGCGTCATTGCCCAGGATGGTCCGCTCCTGGCCCGCGCCGCGCCCGCGCGTGATTCGCGCGCTCATTCCACGAAACCGGTTGGCCGCCATCTGCAGCGTCTCGTTTCCGATCGTTGCAGCCCCATGCGTTGTGACTACACTTTCCGGTTCCAGCTCCAGGCGCCAGTAAAAATTCGCATGATCGAAGTTGATGTCAGGAGGCGCGATCATTTGTTTGGGTAGGCCTGTGTCGAGGAACTCCGACGCCAGCAGCTGGCTCGTGGCGATGCGAAAAAGTAAAACGGGCGTCGCGCCGCGGTACACGTGAAAGGCAGTCGAACTCGCGGCGAAACTCAAGCCCGTCAGCTTCACGCTGCCTCCATCGCTCGGGATCAGCGCCCTGACCACGAACGATAGTGCGCTCTCATTGCCCGCGCTGTCCGTCGCGGATACCGCATAATAGAGTGCCTCGCCGGCTGGTAGAGAACCTCCGCCTTCCACGGTGGCTGCCAGACTGATCAGCGGCATCCCGGGTCCGCTGCCCGTCACCGCAGGCGGCCGTGCAAAGCTCACAGATAAGCTGATTTCCGCGGCGCCATCGCTACTCACCGCAGCCGTCTCTTCAATGCCGAATTCAATGTCGCCGTTTGCATCGAGCACGGTCCCCAGTAGCGGCCGCGGCAGCCCGAGTCCGGCATCGCCCCGCCGGCCCACCCCGGCGGCTGCGCCGCCCTGGCCGTTGCTGTCGGCGTACCAGGCGTCGTCGTGAATCTGTGCCGTTATCGTTGATGTCCGATAATTCGTTGATGGTGCAATTTTAAGAACACGAAACGGGTGTCGCCTGAACCCCTCCTTTAAATATGTGAGGGTAATCAGGTCGCCGGGCCTGATGCCCACTGCCTTCACGCTCGTATCGAAGGTAATGTAAGTGTTCCCGTGGACCGACTTGTCGAGGTTGCATTTCAGAATGCGCGCCGCCTGGTCGTAATTCGGTAATCCCAGCGCCGGCAGCGTCGCGGAGACTTCCTGGCCGGCGCGCGCAACATCGTCCGGGTTTACCATCGAATAGCTGTCCTGCTGGTATCCGTTCAGCGCATCCTGAAATTCCACGGTGAGCCGATTCGGTGTATCGGCGGTGCTCCGCGCCGAGATGGCCATCGCCGGTTCTCCGCTCGCCCGGCGCAGAATACCGGAAACACCGGTCGACCCGTCGCCGAATTCGTAACTCGGCCAGCCTCCGTTGAGCGGTTCCGTGCTGTTGGAGCACGCCGGTTTGGCCGGAGATTCCAGCGCCGCCGTATTCTCCACTTCAAGCTGCAGCAGCCCGCCCGTCCCGTAGGTCAGATACAACCGCGCCGCGTTTCGAATGCCGCGCACCACATCGCCGCCACTCCTGCGATTGCGCAAGACAAGGTTGCATTGAAACCGAGGCAGCGTGATCGGGTTGCCGTTCAAATCCAGGGCGTCTATTCCCTCTTCGCAATACGCCGCGGCCGACGCAAAACTTGAGAGGTCGATTTCCGGCAGCGCCCAGCCGCTCCGCCGCAGAATATCCAATAAAATCCAGGCCGGGTTGCTGGAGAATTCCTCCCCGGCGTAGGAGCCGTCCGCCCCGTACTTCGGCAGCATTAGCCCCTCCGCCAGCACCTTCACCGTGGCGAGCGAGGCGCCGCTGCTCAATCGCGTCGGGACAACAACTGCCAGATACGCCATGCTTCCGTACGGGTCGCCGACCGGCTGTCCGCGGCCGTCCAGGAAATTCAAGTCGAATCCACCATCGCGGCCGCCGAACGTCGGAATGCTGTACCAGCCCGTTCCCGTCATATTAGTACCGGAGACCGCCAGCGGGATCTCGACGTCGTTCACCAGCACCTTCAGCACGTTGTGCATCGGCCCGATGCCGAGGAGCACTTCCATGCGCGTCAAATTGCCGTCGTTACGCGCGAATACCACCGGCGGCGTGTACCATGCGGTTCCGTACACCATCGGGACGAAATCGTTATAACGCGCCTGGCTGACCGCGACTTCCGATGTGGTCCAGTCTTTCCCGTAGGCCCGAACCGGAATCGCGGGTGGAACATATTCGATTCCGCCAAACCGGTTCAGCATTCCGCGCGCCTCGCACTCGCCGCGTGTATATCCGCACGAAGTGAATGGCGAGCCCGCATTCAGTTGCCCTCGGCCGTCTGCGCAGTCGGGAGAATATCCGCACCGGTAATAGCGGGAGTATCTCCCGGCTGCGCCGCCATCCACTGCTTCAGTCCTCTGCTCCAGGTTCGCCGGAAATTGCCAGGGGCAGCGCCGCTGAATGCGAACCGGCGGCAGCACCAGCCGCTGCAGGTTCATCCGATTCACGGCGGTCAAACGGAATGTCGCCTCGCGGATTTCGTCGGGCGGGTTGCAGATCCCTTGAAAAAGAACTACGGTATCGGTCGTTTCCGTTTGACTCCGCAAATCGTAAAACAGGAAGCTCATCGCGAGGCGCGCGCCCTTCCACCCGCAGGAGCGTTCGATTTCTGAAAAATGGGAATCCGCGTTCGCCAGGAGAATCGAAATTCGTGGGCTGCCGTCGACGCCTTGGTCGGAGGCGGTCTGTATCTCGAACGCGCTGTGCTGCAAGACTCGGGCCTCGTAAGCCGTTCCGGCCAGGGTGATGCTATGAGTGCACCAGTGTTCAATCAATCCGTTGGGAAGCGTGCAGTCGAATACCAGAACCGGCGTGTCTGTGACCGCCTGTTCCTTCAGATCATAAACGGTTGCCATGGATGATGCTCACCGTCGCGAAGTGACGATTCACGTCCGTCGCCGTCAAAGAGAGGCTGTTATCGCGGAACCAGGCGTTGGCAAAGACACCGCCGGTCGTACTCGGCTTGTATGTCGAAGCTCCCGTCTGCGGCTCAACTTGCATCCCATACACATCCAGAGATCCGCCGGCCGGCACCTCAAATCCGAATTCGATCGCGTCGGACCGGTTGGCGCCGGTTCCCGAAAATCTGAGGCGCTTCCACTCGCTCGTCAAGACATGCTCGCAGCGCGCAGATCCCCGAAGTGAGCTGACGGTGGCGCCCGGCGCCGACGATCTGGCATAAGCGCTCAGGCAATATATGTATCCACTCGGCACTGCCAGAATCTGGGAGAGACTCTGGCCTGCTGCACCCGCGTTAGAAAGGCGCCACCCCTTGGCTCCCCCCGTCGGATCTGCCACTCCGCCCGTAACCGATAACAGCGGCCCTTTGATCCATCCGGCATAGTCCAGGTGATCGCTCCACGCAAACAGGTTGCCGGTAGGATCGAGAAACGTAAATACACGAAGGCTTCCTTCTGTCGCCTCAAAGAATTGCTTCAATGCGCAAGCTTCTTCATCCGAAAGATCGGCGTATTGCAGGTGCCACTCCATGATTTCGCCTGCCGGATCCGCCAGCCTGACCGAGCGCCCGTCCGCCAGGGTATTGACGATTGTGCGCAAACGCCTCTGTTTCCGCACAGGGAATTGCGCGAGCGCTCCGGTTATCAATTGAGGGTACGTCAACATGTGCTATCCCCGATTCTGCCGAACTGTAAGAGTGGTTTGCCCCTGCTGCTCCAACAGCGATGTCAGCGCGAGATCGCCACTCGCGAAGCTGCAGTTTGGGTAGACCTGCCCGTCCCAGGGATCCGTAAACGCGAAGCCGCCGAAAGCCCCCTGGTTGTCTTGAAGAAATTGCTCGAGCGCCGCCATCTCGTTTTCGTCCAGCAGGTCCAACCGAATTTGCCACTCCAGCAGCGCCCCGCTCGAATCGCGGTAGCGTTGCGCTGTCCCGTCGACGAACTGGAGTACCTGATTCTGAAATTGTATGCTCCGCGTCGCCGGATACTGAGCCAGAGCGTTCGTCCGAAGTTTGGGAAACGTACCGGGCATTTTATAAGTCGCTCACCACGTCGTTGATGGAGTTTAGATTCAGCATCGCCTGCCGCACCGCTTGTGCAATTTCCGTGCTGTGATCCAGGAACGAGCGCGAGTCCATCGCTTGCACATTGACGATAATCTGCGGAGCCCCGCCGGAGACCGCGCCTCGAATGGGCCCCGTAACGGGCGCGGTTTCCCCTGGGGTCGTCGACCCTGGCGCAGGTCGGTATACGCGCGGCAATCCGTATTGATCGTAGTCGCCTGAGTAAATGTTCGCGCCGCTGTCCGCGCCTTGAAAGTAAAGTTTTTCCGGCATGCTGTACTTCACAAGAGCAGGGGGCTGCTCCGGCCCGCCACCGCCAAACAGGCCGAGCAGCCCACTCACCAGCGGAACCAGCCCCAGTCCGCTGGTGAATACTTTGGACACTGCCGTTAAGGCCGAGTTCCCGGTGCTCTTAGAGTTGCTGGACGTAGCCGCCGTTAGCGCGCCCAACTGAGCAGCCGTGTGTTCCAGCGCCTTCGCCACCGGGCCCCCGCTCGACAGCGCCTTGAAACTTTCATAAATGATGTCTTGCGTCTTGCTGGCCATCTCTGATTTCCCGCGCGACCGTCTCTTCCAAAAGCAAAAATGCATCCACCTCGCGGCCGCTCAGCAGCGAAACATCCGTTCGCCCCAGGCGCCGGCGCATTACGAATGTATCCAGCAGCGCCATGCTTTCGGCCGTGATATACGACTTCGGGCATACGCCGAGCGCGACATCTCTTCGCGCCCAAACCGGAGCCGCCCTAGGCTCCTCGCGCAGCCCGAGCCACCCGCACCGTCTTTTCTGCTCCAGTCCGGATTTTCGGCAACGCTCGCACTTCCAACCGTCCTGGTTCGAAAATTGAAAATGGAAGGCGACGATCAGTTTTTTCTTTCTTCGTCCGACAGACCTGCCTGCGCCTGCACTGCCATGAGTGCCTCGCGAAAGAGATCCTCCGGGCCGCTCTCCGCCAAGAGCTCGGGTGTCGCTTCCGCCCCGTCGACGACCAGTCCCGATACGGCCCGGAGGCCCCAGCTTACGTACAGCCGGCCGATCTCCGCTTCTGCCACCGCTGCGTCCATCTTGTCCGCCGGCTCTTTGCCCGCTTCCAGAAATTCCATGTGTCGCGCGAGCTCGCGAATCCGTCGCATCAGCTCTGTTCGCCGTCCGTACGACATTTTCGCCACCGTGAATGTCACCCCCGGCGCCACTCGCGAGTCCACCACCGCCACGCTCTCATAAGTCATCGCTATCCGAACGCTACCGCGACCTCATCGTCCACCGTCCCTTGCGCTCGCGACGCGCGGAACTTCCATTGCAGCCGGTTCTCGCTATCGTCGAATTCCGGCACTTCTGGAATTACGCTTTTGAGGTGGACCGCCATTACTTGCCCCTCCAACTCACCCAGCTGAAACATCACCGTAATCGGCGATTGCTGCCGCGCGGCCTGGTACAGCCCCGTCGTGGCCTCGTCATCCAAGCCGTATAAATGAAATGCGGCCGTGACGGTTCGCTGCCCTGCCGACACTGCTCGCGGCAGGCTTGAGCCGAACTCGCGCGCGCGTGTGTCCAAAGCATTCTTAACTAGCACCGACGCGTTCGTAATCGTGAAAAACTGCGCCGGCGACGTTCCCAGCCAGGCCTGTCCCATATTTCCCGGCACGATTGAGTAGTCGAAAGCATCCAGCGCCGGCTCGGCGGGGAAGCTCTGCAGTGGGCCTCCTCCGGGAGCGAAGCTGCTCGTATCGAGTACGTCCTGCGCCTGCCCGCTGAAATAGAATTCGTGATAGTCGCCGTTGATCACCATCTCCAGTTGATCGATTGCGGCCCCGCACAACACTCGCTGCACGGCCGTGGCCGGGCTCCAATAATCAAAGACGCTCACGCTCGGCAGTTCCGTCGCCAGCCCGTAGGTCACGGCCGCTCCCAAAATCGTCCCTGCGGTTGGAAGCACCGTGAATGGTGCGTTCATCTGCACGGTGGTGGCATCCACGATCGCTGAGACGAACCGGATCTCTCCGCCCGAAGCTACCGCGTGCCCCGCGCTCAGGCCATGAGCCGCCGTGAACGAGAGCCGCCCGTCGCTCGCGCTCGAACCAACTGTTCCACCCCCGAATCGGCCCGGTGCCGCGCCCAGTGCCGCCTGAAACAACGGGCCGTATCCAGGGCCGGCCTGTGCCTTGTCCCAGCTGGTCAAATACGTCCGCAGTTCGAAATCGGTCCGCCGTCGTCCCCCATTCGGTAGCCCCGGGAACGTCCGGCTGCCGGTTTTATCCTTGCGGTCCGCCGTCTCGCGCTGGTGTGTCACCATCAGCTTCAGTGCCGGAATCCGGTTGGCGGCGACGATGCCTCCAACCATGCCATACGAGCTCTCCAGCGCCGTATAGAACCGGTTCGCGTTCGACAAGACATAAGAGCTCATATCAGTTTCTACTCACTCCGATCTGGAATGTGATCTTTGCTGCTTGCATGAAATTCCTGCCGCCTTGCTTTACCGCCGTCAGCGCTACCTCGTATCCGCCGACGTAAAACATGCCGTCTCCCCAGTCGCCCCGCGCTCCGTCGAGCATTTGCATGATCGAATCGGCATAGAGTTCAACCGCGTCCTGCAGCCCATTCAGCTTGTCCTGGGAATGCCGGAGCTCGATGGCCATCTGCACTCTTCCGGAGAAGCTCCGAAATTTTTCGCTCAGATCGTTTACGATCTTTTCGCAATAAATGTGGACCGCCGGATACCGCATCGCCCCGCTGCGTTCCGCCATATCGGCAGCCACGTTCTGCGTGCGAATCTGCGCCGCCTCGACCGGGGCTGCCAGCAAACTGTCCGGCTCTGTCAGCGCGGCTAGGCCGGCGTTCATGCCCGTGGGCGCTGTGATCCGCTCCATCACTTTGGTCGCTGCCGCACTGCCTAGTTTCGAGCTCATCATCCCCTCTGGATCACGCGCGGAAGCGGCTTTAAATATATGGGTTCTTGCCCGGTCCCGGGCGCGCGTCCTGCCGTGACCAGAGGCCCATTCTGCCGCCACATATCGCCAACTCCGATCAGCGATTCATTTTGTAAGTTCATGCTCTCCGCGTCGAGACCGATGTATACGTTCCAGCCCGCTGCATTGTTTGGTGCCGTTCCCGGCTGCACCTGCAGTGTACTCGCCGCGATACTCATCGCGGCGGGCGCCGCGCTCGCTCCCTCTTCACCCGACGCATTGACCCAGCCCATGCTGACGTAATACGTCCCATCCGCCAGCGAGCCCGGTATGGGCGTGACTACCGGCGTGGCTGCTCGCGAAACCGGTTGCGAAACCAGGCCGACGCCCGTTTGTATTAACTTTTCACGCGCCCATTGCGCCATTTGATGGAACTGGTCCCGCTTGCCCGCATACCGGTCGTTCAGTTGGCTGTTGTAGGCGTCACAGTACACCAACTCCAGCGCCACGTAGGTGTGCCAGCGCTTCAATGCCGGCGTCACCACCACGGCGCTAAGGTCCGGTTTCGGGGCAATCCAGAACGGTTGGTCCGCGTAACTCAACTTGCTCAACAACGCTGTGAGCTCCACGCCCACGTCCTCTTGCGCCAGCTCGAGTTTTCGCGTCAAGTCGATGCCCTCGGTGCTCGCGACATCCAATAGTTGAGAGTCCTGCGCGTTCAGATCTTCGATGCTGGACACCGGACCGTCTGTAAACAGAGGCATTCGGTTGTCCTACTCTCTGGGAAGACTTCCGGTCTCTCGTAACCGGTTCAATTCGGCTAGCGGTAAAACTGTAAGCTGCACCCGGTTCGCCGTTGCGGCCTCCTCGGCAGCCCGCTGCGCCTGGGCCTGGGCCTCGCGGAATTGCTGGACCTGCGGCTTGGACGCCAGCTTCCCTGTGCCATCCACCACCATTCTCGCGGCCACTCTCGAGGGCACCTCCGATAAGATGCCCGCCTTGCCGCCGTCCGGTGTTTCCAGGCTGGCCACCACGACGAACGCATCGTTAATTGAGGATTCGACTTCGCGAACTTTCTCGTAATATCGTTTCAGATCCATTGTGTTCTCCCGCGTGCTTTGGAGGGGGCGGGACCTCCCGCCCCACTCCGCGCCGCCTGACTATGTGTTGACCTGAATCCCGCAGCTGTTGCGGAGGACACCGCAGCCGTACAGCACGTCCACCGTGAACTGCTGCGCGAGGGTATTGGGCTGGTAGCTCATCACCACCCGCATGCCGAAGTTTCCGAGCTCGGCGTATTCCGCGATCGCCCCCGTTCCCGGAAGCGGTTGCGGCAGACGCCGGATCACCAGCCCGATCGCGTTCCGGCTGAACGCCAGATTGTGAGTCGTCACCGGGCCGCTTCCCGTCTTGGGAACGAATTGCGAGCGGAAGACAAAGAAGTCCTTGATCTTCCCCACGGTGCCGGAAACAATCGCGCCGAGTCCCGCATCTCCCGCGGTTTGAAACTCGCTGAAGCGCGGGATCTGGCGCCACGTTGAGTACGTCGCGGCATCCACCACGAAGTACTTGGGCTCGGTCGGCGCAACCTTCGCCAGGAACAGCGCCGTCTCTGCCGAATCGATTACTGCTTCCGTGATCGGGGTGCCCGCCGTCCCGAGCGGTGCGTTGGCCGTAAATTGCGCGCCCAAGTTCAGTAGGTCGCTCTCGACCCGCTGCGCGATCGCCGCCACCGCCGGCTCCATGTAAATCCTCAACAGGTCCGGAACCGCCAGGACCTTGGTCACATCCGGAATCTGAAACGTTGCTTCCGCGTGCGTGTTCAGCACGATCTGCGCATTCCCCAGACTCGGATTCTGCGTCTGCACCTCGCCGCCTTCGAGAATGTTGTTCGCCACCATCGTCGGCGGGATTGGTATGTTCACTGTGTCTCCGGCGTTTGCCAGCACCGGCTCGTAATCGCGATTCACCAGGTTCCCCATCACGAGGTTCCCCACCAGCACCGGCAATGCGTCCGCCGCTACCAGCTTCACAATCGCGTTTGCGACGTTACTTGAGGTAATTGCTGCCACTTCTTCTCCTTGCTTTTGGTCTTGCCGGCCGCTGGGCCGGATCTGCTTCTAAAATCCCCGCAGCGTCTGCGATGCCACACGCACGATCTCCTCGCGCACGCGCTGCATCTCGTCCGCGCTCATGCCGGGCCGGATTCGCTCCACGTCGATCGAACCCCCGCCGCCGGCCGGCGCCTTCGACGCTGCCGTCATTCCGGTGCCGCCACTGATCCGCGCAGGAAGAAACTCCGGATTCTCCTTTACAAACGCCGTCAGATATTCTTTGACCGAAATCTCCCCGGTGTCGCTCCGCGCCATCAGCCGCCCGTCTTGGGCACGCACGATGCCGTCCTGCACCGCCTTGAAGGCCAGGTCGACTTTGGCAACTCCCAGCCGCTGCAGCTCGGCGCGCACCGCCGAGCTCCGCTCCGCTTCCTCGGCCACTTTCCGGCTGCGCGCGTTCTCTTCCACCAGCTCGTTCAACCGGCGCTCCAGCTGTTCCCGGCGCTTGCGCTCCTCCTGGAGCTCCGCTTTGACGGCCGGTTCGTTTTTCGCCTGCTCCTGATTGACGAATTCCTGGATTGCGCTTCGTACAATCGCTTGTACCTCGGGTTCTTCCATGTCTCTCCTAAGCCGGATATTGCATCCGGTCTATTTCGTCAGCCACCTGGTTTTTGATCTCCTGGCGCGCGTCGCACAGAAACTTGAACGACAGCTTTTTGAAAACCTGCTTCCGTAATGTCTCCGAGCCGATTCCGAGAGCCAGCAGCTTCTTGGCGTCGTCCAGTTCGTGGCTGAAATCATCGATATCAAATTCATCGAGCCCGGATACATCGATCGTCACGCCGTCCTCGCGCGCCGCCGCGATCGCCCGCAGCACCTGCTTCATGACGTCTTTGACCGCGTCGCCGTAAGCGCGCAGCACTTCCTGCGTGATGCTGAAATCCATCCGCTTGCTCAACCCCGACATACGTGGGTCGGCGGAACTGGCGCTCCCCGCCTGCGTCAGCAGATAGCACACGCGGTAAATCTCATCTTTCAGCCGCACCAGGTTATCAGCGGCAATCTGGTGGACTTTTCCTTCCGGCTCGGTCCACCCGAACCGGTCCTCCGGACCCAGCTGGATGTAATACGATTCGCCGACGATCTGGTTCCACTCCCGGTCCGAGTACACCACCGGCGTGGCGAAGAGGCTCATCGTGATGGCCCAGGCCAGCGCATTCGATTTGTTAAAGTGCTCCAGTTGGAGCAGTGCTGCCTTGTTCATCAACCAGAGCCCTTCGCTCACCTGCAGCCGGAACAGAGGAACTCGCCGCAGCGACGCCAGCCCGTGCCGCCCTTCGTCGACTGGTTCGATCGGGCTCCCTTCACCCGCCCTGCGATAAATTTGGAAAACCTCCCGGTCGTAATAAATCCACCGCGTCTCCCGCTGCCACTTCGCATCCGTCACCTTCGAGGGTTGCAGGCACGAAGTGCGGATCACCGCCCACTCCAGATTGCCGGTCTGGTCGTAATTCCAGTTAATGACCTCTTCTGCCGAGTAATCGACCAGATAAGCGCGTGATCGTCCGGAAGCATCTTCTTCCGCCCGCGTCAGCACGGGACCGTTCGTTCGCGGAAAGTCCACCACCAGGTAACTCGCCCCGCATACCAGCGCTTGCACAAATCGTTGTCGGAAGAACTCGCTGAAGTTGGAGCCTTTCAAATCGCAGTCATCGGAAAACAGGTTGTAAAAGGCCTTCGCTGCGCTGTCGCTGCCCTCGAACAAGAGAACGGGCTCGCGCCGCAGCAGCGTAGCCGCATACCAATCCACGATGGAGCCGATATAGTTTTCGTAAAAAACCCGGTTCAGGCGTTCCGCATAAATCTCGCCCGGTTCCTTGTGCCGCCGCACCAGATATTCCGCGGCGTTCTCGCGCAGCCGTTCGCCTCCGGCGTAGAGATCGCGATACTTCCTCCACATCGCCTTCCGCGCGATGTACTCGGGATGTTCCCGGTTGATATTCGGTGTAGTCAAAGCAATCTCTCCTGCCGCTCGCCGATGCTTCCGGCGGGCCGGCATTCCTGCCACAGCAGGTATCCCAGCGCGTCCGAGAGATGCGTCCGCTGCCGGTCCCTGTCTTTATCGATCTGGTAGCTGTCCTGTTTGAACGAGACCTGTTCGAAATCCTTGATCAGCTCCTTGCACTTAGGATCCACCAGCAAGCCGATTTCTCCCGAAGCCGACCGCAGCTTGGAATTCGTCAGATTAATCCGCTCGCGCACGCTCGGATTTGAGCGCGGCACTTTATAATGCACCGGCGCGCTCGTATGGATCGCGAAAAATTCCCGCACCATGTCATAGTCCGAAGCGCCCGTCGTCTGCGACTGGTTGCCGGAGGCGTCTCCGAACACGACGATTCCCGCGCGATGCTCCGGATAGCGCTTCAGAAATTCCTCGCAGGCCTGCACGGTGGTCGCATGTCGAATCACGATTTCGTCCAAAACTCGCACCTGGCCGCGCGCGATCTGCACAATCGTCGAACTCATCGGGTCCACGTTGAAGTCCAGTGCCCACAACAGCGGCAGCCACGGCTCCGCTTTCAGTTCCTTGATGTGTTCCTCGCGCGAAAACGACCGGTACACCACTCCGCCCGTCATATTCAAGTACGCTCCGAGCACTTCCTGACGGTAGAAGTTTTCGTCGTAGCTCGTCGCCAGACGCTTGTAAAAATCCGGAATTTTGCCCAGCAGGAACCGGTTTTCGAAAGCCGGCGCCATCACCAGCTTGTACTCTTCGGAGCGCTCCGCCACGAATCGCCGATACACCCAGTCGTACCCTTTCGGCGTCCAAACGGCGAATCCGCAAAGACGCTGAGCATGCGGATCTCGCAATCGTCCTTCCAGCCGCAGCCACGCCGCTTCCTGCGTGTACGTGAGTTCGTCGAGGCCAAACCATGCCAGGTTGGTTCCCCGCAGCCGTTCGAACTCATCGACCGGCCGAAACAGAATGCGCGATCCCGTATCCTTCAGCAACACCGTGTTTTCCGCCTTGTTGTGCTCGAACGGTATCTGGTTGTCGTCGAGAATCTCGAATAGAGTCGCGCACGTCGCGTCACGCAGCATGGGGTAGGTTGGCGCTCCCAACAATCCCAGCCGCCCCGGATTCATGTAGCTCAAACGGATCGCCTCCTGGCACAACGCCTGGCTTTTGCCACAGCCGATCGGCCCGGAAAAACCTTTGAATCTGGCATCGCATGCATGGAAGTCTCGTTGAGAGGGCAGCGGATTGTAGGCTATTACTCGGTTTTCGACTCGATTTTGGACAACGATACAGGATCGACCCATGTCACCTTGATCTCCGTCGGCCCGCCTTCTTCCATCTCCTTCTCCAGTTGCAACAGCTTCAGGTAGTCGCCCACGGTCGGCTTGAAATCCCCCGATGTCAGCCGTGCTTGCATTCCCTCGATTGCTGTCTTCACTAACTCCGCGATGCGAATTTGTTGCGTGATCTCCTGCCAATGTTCACATTCCCTGCACGCTTCGGGCGCCGTAAATTGTTTTTCTGTTTCTCTCGGCATTCGTGCAATCCAAAATGAAAATGGCCCCGCGTCGCCGCGAGGCCGCAACCCTATTCCTGATTTGAGAGTATCACCGCCGATTTTACGAATGATCGATTGGACACGCTTAACTGCTTGAAAAAACACGCGCGAAGTTTTTTTTACGGGTTGTGATCACATCTTTGCGTTTGCGCACCGACTACAATAATCAGTTCAACCAAGAGGTCTTCGATGCGTATTCTGGTATTGGGTGCCGGCGCGACGGGCGGGTATTTCGGAGGACGGTTAGCCGAGGCAAATCAGGATGTTACGTTTTTGGTGCGGCCGCGGCGCGCGGCCGCGTTGGCCCGTTCGGGCCTGCAAATTCGGAGCCGCTTTGGCGATTTCCATCTTACGCGGCCGGCCGCCATACTCAGCGATGATTTGCGCGAGCCCTTCGATGTCCTCCTGCTCTCCTGCAAAGCCTACGACCTCGAGGACGCTATCCATTCAGTAAAGCCCGCCGTTGGTCCGCGAACCACGATTTTGCCCCTGCTGAATGGTATGCGTCATCTCGATCGCCTCGACCAGGCTTTTGGCCGCGAGCGCGTGCTCGGCGGTCTGTGCGCGATTGCCGCGACGCTTGGCGATCAAGGTGAGATCCTGCACCTCAACGATGTTCACTTGCTCTCGTTCGGCGAGCGTGACGGCTTGATCTCCGATCGCGTTCAAGCCATCGCTGCCGTTATGCAGGGAGCCCGTTTCGACGCTCGAGCGAGTAATCACATCCTTCCCGCGATGTGGGAAAAGTGGGTCTTCCTGGCGTCGCTAGCCGCCGGCACCTGTCTTTTTCGCGCGTCCGTCGGAGATATCGCCGCGGCTGCCGGCGGCAGTCAATTCATGCTGGGAGTGTTGGAAGAGTGCCGGGCCATTGCCGCCGCCGAAGGCTACCCGGTGCGCGAAGATTTCCTCGAGCGCACCGGCGCCACGCTCACCACGGCCGGTTCGCCGTTTACCGCCTCTATGCTTCGCGACATGGAACGCAATGCTCCGATTGAAGGCGATCACATCCTCGGCGATCTGGTCCGCCGCGCGCGAGAATCCAGGCCCGCTCTGCTTGGCATCGCTTACACCCATTTGAAAGCCTACGAAGCCCGGCGCGCCCGAACCCTCGGCGCAGCTACGACCATCAGCAATCGGTAGCCCGCCGATGTAGAATATTCTGAGTCGGATCTCCGACTTAGGCCTCTCGCAGATCCGCATTCCCGGGGAGGTGTGCGATGAACATTAGAGGTTCTTTCGGGCTCGGCGGGCGCGCCGTGATCCTTGCCGCCGTCCTTCTTCCCGTCGCTGCACAGGCGCAGTCCAACGCGCCGGCCGGCGATATTACCTTCACCAAAGATATCGTGCCGATCCTGCAGCACAGTTGCCAGCAGTGCCACCACACCGGTGGCGTCGCGCCGATGTCGCTCGTTACCTACGAAGAGGTCCGCCCTTACGCCCGGGCCATGAAAGAGCGGGTCAGCAAAGGTCCGCACGCCGGCGTCATGCCGCCGTGGTTTGTCGAAAAGGATATCGGTATCCAAAAATTCAAAGGTGATCTTTCGCTCACCGACGAACAGATCGCTAAGGTCGTCAAGTGGGCGAATGCCGGCGCCCCGCGCGGCAATCCCGCCGATGCTCCGCCGCAGCTCAATTTCGACGACTCCGATAAGTGGACCATCGGCGAGCCTGACCTGGTCCTCAAATCCAAGGAGGTTACCGTTCCTGCCAAAGGCCCTGACTGGTGGGGCGACGTCGGCCTGATTCCCACCGGCCTCACCGACGATCGCTATGTCTCTGCGCTGGAAGTCCGAGAGATCAACGACATCCCGCGCAGTGGCCCCGTCAAGACCGTCGGCGGGCGTTATGTCTTTCACCACATGACGTACGTCAGCCTGGTTCCGGGACAAGCCGATCCCAACGCCGGCAGCGCCGACGAAGGCGCCACCAGTTGGCCGATTCACGAGGTAGGCCGCAACGCCGATATCTTCCCGCCCGAATCCGGCCGCCTCCTCGCCGCCAATTCCGCACTGTCTCTTACTGCCGGCCACATCCATCCCAACGGCCGCGAGACCAAAGCGCACCTCGAGTTTGCCTTCAAGTTTTTCCCCAAGGGCTACCAGCCGCTCTATCGCCGCTCCACTCTCCGTCTCGGCAACGGCATCGATATCGACGTCAAACCGAATCAGGCCGGGCAGGAGTTGCACGCTTACGCCACCCTCACTGAACACACGAAAATCATCGCGTTCGAGCCACACCTTCACGCCCCCGGTGTTCGCATGTGCCTGGAAGCCATTTGGGGCCACAATATCCAGACCCTGAATTGCGTCGGTTACGATCACAACTGGGTCAAGCAATACGTCTACGATGACGATTCCGCCCCCTTGCTGCCCAAGGGCACCATCGTTCATTTGATCGGCTTCCTCGATACCACGGCTAACAACAAAAATCCCGCCGATGAACGAAACTGGGCGGGCGGCGGCCGCCGCTCGATCGCCAACATGTTCATCGACCTCGGCTATTCGGTGGCGCTCACGGAGCAGCAGTTTCAGGCCGAAATGGCGCGCCGGCGCGCAAAGATGAGAAGCCGCAATGATTACGACATCGGCTGTCCGCTGTGCTGGGCGCCGCCCGTTCCACAACCGTCTTTGAGCGCTTCCGCAAAATGATCATTCGCGCCGCGGTCGTCGCCAGCCTCCTGTTCCCGCTCTTGGCCGGAGCCCAGACCCGGTTCACGTACTCGAAGGGCCAAAGCGTCTCGCCCGCCTACGAAGGCTGGATGGCGAATCCGGATGGCTCCTTCACTCTCTACTTCGGCTATATGAACACGAACTGGCTGGAGGAGTTCGACATCCCCGTAGGCCCCGACAACAATATCGAGCCCGGTGGACCCGACCAGGGCCAGCCCACCCACTTCTATCCTCGCCGCAACCCGTTCCTGTTCACCGTGCGCGTACCCAAAGATTACGGCGACAAAGAGCTCATCTGGACCCTGGTCACACACGGCCGGACCGAGAAAGCCTACGCCTCGCTCAAAACCGATTACCAGATTGATAACCAGGTGATTTCGACAGAAGTCGGCGGCGATGGCGGCAGCCTGCGCGACGAGCTGCGCTACAACATCCCGCCCGAGCTGGAAGTGCAGGGCGAGGCCCGGCGCACCGCCAAGGCAGGAGAGCCGATCACGCTCATTGCCCTCGCCGGCGACCCCGACAACCTCCCTGCCCGCCGCGACGGCAAACCGCAGCCGCGCCACCCTGGAAAGCCCGCCGCCGAACCGGAGCCGCCAAAGGCGCCCCAGCGTGCCGCCGCCGGGAACCCGGCCGCCCTCGTGTATCGGCCTCCTTCCTCGCTTGTGCCCTCGAGCGGCCCCGGCTTGCGCTTATCGTGGATCGTCTACCGAGGGAAGGCCGAAACCGTCACCTTCAGCCCCGATCAAATGAAAACCTGGACCGACACCCGCGCTTGGGGCAACTCGCCATGGTCGCCGCCCTTCGCCATTCCGGAGCCGCCCGGAGATGGCAAATGGGTGACCCAGGTCACTTTCCGCGAACCCGGAACATACGTCTTGCGTGCTGTCGCCAGTGACGGTTCCCTCTTCACCTATCAAAACGTTACCGTCACCGTAACGCCGTAGGCAGGTCTCCGACGTGCCACCCTAGCGGTTTGTGAACAAATACTTTCCGCCGCTTTGAGCCACCTGGTGCAGCGCGCCTTTCCCCACCACCTGCTCCAAATGCGGCACCGCGGGCCCTTCGGCGAATAGGTAGTAACACTCCGGCTCTCCCCACTCCCGCGTCAGCTCCGCATCCTGGATAAACACATCGCCCGGCGCGCCCGGCGCATACGACCCGTACTCCAGGTTGTTCACCCTCCCGTTAAGCAGCTGCGCGCGCCGGTTCGTATAGAAAAAAACCGATGAGAACGTGTAATACTGATCGCCCATGATGAGGCGTCCCGGAGGCTGCCGCAGCAGCGCTTCCGCCAACAACCGCGATGAAAGGTACGGATCGAACACCACCAGGGCCAGCCGCGCCGCATGAAAGAACACCACCATCATTACCGCCAGCGCTCCCACCGGAACCAGCTGCCGTGTTCGCATCGCCCCGATCGCGCCGATCAGGAACGCCACTCCCGCCACCGCCAGCGGCAGCCGCAGATACGCGAACGCGCGCAGCGTCAAGTCCGCCATGTGGCCGAGGGATAACGTGTAGAGCTCCGGATTCGAGTTAAGCGCCACCGCGATGTCGCCCGGCGCCGGCACTCCGCGTACCAGCCACAGAATGGCTCCGATCGTCACCGCCGCCAGCCCCGCGATCACGGCCACGGCTTTGGTCCCGTACCGCAGCACCTCGCTCCCGGTTGCAATCGCCGAACCCACCAACAACGCCAGCGCCGGGTACACCGGCATTGAATAATATTCCTGCGTCGTCGAAAAGGTAAAGAACACCAGGATAAATGCCGTCCAGCACAGAGCCAGCATCCGCGTCCTGCTGCCGCGGTCGGACTTTCCGAAACTCAGCTTCCACACCGCGGGAAAATACACGCTCCATGGAAATAGCCACAGCAGATGGAAGAGCCAGAAATACAGCCGCGGCACCGTGTTGTAATCGCGCGGATACCGCAGGTTCAAGAACCGAAGCACATGCTCGTTGATGAAGTAGAACCAGAAGAACCCGTGATACGACCCGCTTTCGCTGTGCATCGTGAAGTCCAGATACGGCGGGTTCCGCAGCGTTGCCAGCACATGCCACGGCGCCGCGATCGCCAGCAGCAACACGATCCCCGGTAACGGCCGCAGCCGCATCCAGGTTTTCCGGCGCAATAACTGACCGGTGAGCGAAAGATACACGACGGCAGCCGCCGCGGGAAACACGGCCGCGATCAGTCCCTTCAGCAGCAGCCCAACTCCCATCGACGCCCAGGGCACGAGCCCCCAAACTCCGGGATGCGGTTCGGCTTCCTCTAATGTCCGAAGCAGCCCCCACATTGCCAGCGTGATCACTAGCGTCAGCATCACGTCGGGAATCAGAATCCGCGTGAATAGAAACAGTCCCACGCACGTCCCTAGCGCCAGCCCCGCATACATCCCGGCTCGCCGGCCGAATGCCCATGCGCCGAAACGCGCCGTCACCCAGCACAGCAGAATCGTCGCCAGCGCGAGCGGGATTCGGGCCGCCCAGTCGTGCACACCGAAGATTTTGAACGACAGGGCCATCAACCAATACTTCAACGGCGATTTCTCCAGGTACGCGATGCCATCCAGCCGTGCCGTGACCCAATCTCCCGATTGCAGCATGTTGCGCGCAATCTGCCCTTGCACGGCATCTACATCGTCCATCAATGATGGCGGGCTGATCATGCAGCCGCCGAAAATCATTACAGCGACGAGCACAACCACAAGCTGGTAGTGCGCGATAAAAAATGACGTGTCTTGACGTGCCTCGGCCTTTTGCGATTCCAACTTTCTATGATCGCAAACTGCCCGGCTGGTTCTGTGACCCGTAACTACCGTTGCACCGCAAACGCCCGTGCGTTCGCCTGCCACTCCGGCGCTTCTTGCATCGTTTGGAACGCCGCCTCGGGCTCCGGCGCGACCGACCACATGGCTTGGTGCCGCTCGTCCATGAACCGGTCGCTGATGCACTGCGCGAGCAACTGCAAGCAGGGCTCGAAATATCCGTTCACGTTGACCAGCACAATCGGGCCCAGAAATACGCCCAGCCTCTTCAGGCTGATCGCCTCGAACAACTCATCGAACGTACCGGAGCCGCCGGGCAGCGCCACCACCGCGTCGGCCATTTCCAGCATGGTTCGCTTCCGCTGGTGCAGGTCGTCGACCAGGTGCAGCTCGGTCAGGTTCTTGTGCCCCCATTCGAGCTCGTTCATGAAATGCGGCAGTACCCCGACCACGCGCCCTCCCGCTGCCAGCGCGGCGCCCGCCAGCCGCCCCATGGACCCCAGCGCTCCGCCGCCATATACAATCGTGAGATCGTGCCCCGCGAGATGTCTGCCGAGCCGCGAGGCCGCCTCGTGATAAATTGCCGGCGCCCGCTCGCTCGACGCACAATAAACACAGACCCTCTGAATCCGTTTGTCGCCCACGTTTGAGAATTATCACACGGCACGCAGTCGCGCCGCGGCGTTTCGGGGAGCGCTCGGTGTGCGCCAGCCTAGTAGCTGAGCCGCCGCTGCTGATCTCGTATTTGCCTCCAGGCATCTCCAGACGCTAGCATCGGGTCATGCAAGCTCGCGGGCGCCGCATCGCGTCGAATACGCTCGCCTTCGGTCTCGTCTTGTTGTTCCTGACGGCCCTCGTGGCGTGGCGCATCAACGTAATGCGGCGGCCCGACCGCTCTCTTCCCAAGGTCACCATTGGAACTAAGGACGAGATCTACTACTCTCACGCTGCCACACCCGACGACGCCCGTACCCTCGGCCGTGCGCTCCATACGCTCGGCTACTTCACCGATCGCGGCTCCTCCGTCCTCCTCTCCAAAAACCGCGGCGGCACCGTCGTCTCCTTCGTCCTTTCCGAGGGTCTCTGGAACAGCGCTCCCACCGTCGCAAGCTTCGCGGAGGTCGGCCGTCGCATTGCGCCCTCCGTCGGCGGCTTGCCCCTCGAGATTCGCCTGGTCGATACCGCCTGGAACGTCCACAAATCGCTGCAGGTCGGCAAAATCATCATGGGCTCTCGCGATGAAGTCTACTACCTCGGCGCCGCCACCGAATCCGATGCCCTGTCCCTGGGCCGCGCGCTTCGCGAGGCCGGCTACCTGCAGGACCGCGGCGTGAGCGTTTCCTTGTCTAAAGGCGATGCAACGGCGCTTGGCTTCGTGGTGGGGGAAGACGTTATGCGCCGGCCTGACGTTCTGGCGCGATTCGCCAGCCTCGCCCGCCGCGTCGCATCGTCGGTGGGCGGCATGCCTATCCAGGTCCGTCTGCTGAGCCCGCAGATGGAAGTCACCCAGGAAGCGGAAGTTCGCTGAACCCTAGCGCGCAGCCAGTGCGCGAATCGGTTTGTTCCGGTCCCGTTCTTCCACCGGCGCAATCGCCACCTTCCACCGCCTCATCCATAGAAACAGCGTGAGCAGTCCCCACAAGTGATAGCCCACGTTGATCCGCCGTTCCATGTGATCGCGGATCAGCGTTTCCACCGCCGCGGCGTCGAAGATCCCGGTTGCCTCCACGGCTTGTGTGTTCAGGGTCTCTCGCAGCATTCCCCGCAGAGATCCCCGGAACCAGTCGTGCGCCGGAATGTCGAATCCGGTCTTTTTGCGCCGAATCACCGCCTGTGGCAGCTTGTCGCGCATCAATTCCTTCAGGATGACTTTCTGCCGGACTCCGCGGATCTTCATGTGCTCCGGCAGTCTCGCCGCGAACTCCACGATCCGGTGATCCAGAAACGGCGGCCGCACTTCGAGCGAGTGCGCCATGCTCATGCGATCCGCCTTGTATAGAATGTCGTCCGGCAAATAGTAGCTCTGGTCAATGAACAGGTACCGGTTCAGCCGGCCCGTCGCCGGGCTCAACGCCATTGAATCCACAAGCGCCCGCAAGCCGTTTCCGTTGCTCCCCGGCCAGATCTGCTTCCGCTGCTCGCCTGAAAACGTGCCGTTCCAGAAGAAATGAGCTTCGTCCGGATCGAGCCCGCTTCCTTCGAGCCATCGCTTCAGCTTGTACTCCAGGCTGATCTTCTCGTCCGAAACCGGCAGACAACGGCCCACTGCGGCCCGCATCAGTTGGCGCGCAGCCTGCGGCAGGTGCCGGCACGGCCGGACCGCGCGGTCGGCCAGGTACGTCAGATACCCGCCGAATAATTCGTCTGCTCCTTCGCCCGACAACGCTACCGTCACGTGCTCCCGCGTCATTCGCGACAGGTACCACACCGGCAGCGCACCCGCGTCCGCGCTCGGCTCATCCGAGTAGAACGCAAAATCTTCAATCGCGGAGCGCAGATCCACTTCCGGATCCAGGTTGAACTCGTTGTGATCGGTCCCGTAGATCCGCGCGACCTCCCGGAAATATCGGCTTTCGTCGAAGCTGCGTCCCGCGAAAGAAATCGAAAAGGTCTTCAGCCGTCCGCTCGTTGCCGCCGCCGCGTAATGCAGGATCGTCGAAGAATCCAGCCCGCCCGATGCCCATATTCCCAATGGAACATCCGCCACCAGGTGCTCGCGCACAGATTCCCGAAGCAGGCCGTCCAGTTCTTCCTTCGCCTCTTCGGTTGAAATGTGCCGCGCCGGTCCCGTCGGCAGCTTCCACCAGCCGCCCAGGCGGAGCTTTCCCCGCTGCCACTCCAATACGTGCCCCGGCGGTAATTTGCAGATCCCGTCCAGCAGCGTGCGCGGACCAGGCACGTAATTCACCGAAAGGTACGATCCCAGCGCCTGCTGGTCGAGCACGCGCGGAATCTCCGGATGCTCCAGGATCGCCTTTAATTCGGATCCGAAGTACAGATTCCCGCGATGCTGGCAATAATAGAGCGGCTTGATCCCGATCCGGTCTCGCGCCAGCACCAGCCGCTTCTGCGATTCGCTCCACACCGCAAACGCGAACATGCCGCGCAGCCGCCCCAGGCACGCGGTATCCCATTCGCGGAACGCCGCCAGCACCGTCTCCGTGTCGCATTGCGACCGGAACCGGTAGCCGCGCTCCACCAGTTCCGCCCGAATTTCCTGGTGATTGTAGATTTCGCCGTTGAAAACCAACGCGGTGTCCCGGTCATCGCTCAGGAACGGCTGGTCGCCGCCCTCCAGGTCGATGATCTTCAGCCGCACCGCGCATAAGGTGGCTTCACTGCCCTCATAAACCCCATGCTGGTCCGGACCGCGGTGATACAACGCTTCAGTAATTCGTGTCGCTACCTCTCGCGCCGCCTTGTTCCCGAGGCGCGTAAAGCCAGCAATTCCGCACATTTGAGATCCAATCCCCGAATCCCGATTGGCACCGGGCATCGCGAACATCCATTCTTCGATGGATTTGTGTTGACTATATCACAAGGATGGCCGTATTCGTTGGATCTTTCGGCTGGATGCCGCGCTCCCGATGCTTTACGTGGTCTGTGCCGCGTCCAGAAAACTGCGCAGGTCGGGTTCCTGAATCTCCGGAAGCCCCGGCGCCACGTTGTCGAGTCGCCCCGCACGCATCCAGCGCTCCAGGCGATCCACCAGTTCGAACAGGTGATCGAACGAATCTACGATGAACAGCAGCGGCTGGTAATGGTCGATCTCCGCTCCCTGGTTGATCAGCCATTCCATCTGCGCCGGATAGCGCTGCACTTCGTCGGACTCGATCGCATGCTCGAGTTCGCCGTACGAGCTGAGCAGTCCGCTTCCATACGCCACCGTGCCTTTCGGGCCGCGCATTAATCCGAACTCCACCGTAAACCAGAAGAACCGCGACATTGCCTTGATGATGTTCGTCAGACGCCGCGCCCGCTCCCGCTGGTCGCGTACCGAAGCGGTCATCTCTACTGCCGTATGCGCGCAGTCTCCAAACCGCACCAGCGTATCCGCGAAGGCGCGCTCCGTGTGCATCGGCACGTGCCCCGCCACATCGTGGAAAATGTCCGGTTCCGGCAGATAGTCCATCCGGTCGGCCGGCCGGATCGTGATCGTAGTCGGAAATTCGCGCCGCCTCAGACAATCGAAGAACAGGAATCCCGGCACGTACCCGCTCACCGCCTTGGCCTGGAATCCCGTGAGCGGCCGCAGCCGGCGGTTAATCTCGGAAAGCCGCGGAACCCGGTCCGGCGCCAGTTGAAGCGCTTCGATCCCCTTCAGAAAATGATCGTTGGCATACCGATCCCAGCGCGGTTGGATCCGCGCGTACAGTTTCTGCCAGGATTCATGGTTCTCTTCGGAATACAGCTCGTAGCGCTGCTCGATGTACAGTTCGCCCCGGCTGCGGGCCTCCTCGATGAATGGGGCGTGCCCGGTGGTAAGCCCGGTAGCCGTGGCAGGCTGCGGCATGGCAATTCAAAGTTACCGCATTTTTGAATTGCTGACAACCCCCTATAGGTGGTGCTGTCCTAAGCCTACGGAATGGCAAGCCTGACAGCCGATTACCCCGTCTTCCGGGCCGGTTGCCGCGAGCTCAAATTGATGCCCCCGGCGTGCGGAAACATTCGTAACCCGGAATGCCGATGGTCCGGCCGGAGGCGCGCATCGCAAGCCCCATTCCGACGGGTCGTCGGCCCGCGGGTCTGGCTGATGGGAGGCCGCCAGCACGACGACGTCCGCCCGCAGATCAGGGCTCGGCAGCCAATTGGTTCCGATTACCGCAGCCAGCGCAACCACCGCCGCAATCGCCCAGCGCGCCCACTGCCGGCGCGGCAGCCTTTCCGCCTGCCTGCCGTTCTGAATCCGCTCCCAAAGGGCGTCCGGCGCGCGGACAGGGCCCAAATGACGCGCCAACTCGTCCTTCCACCAATCAGACATGCGTGCCCTCCAGATGACGAAGTCGCCGCTCCAGAACCTTATGGGCGCGATTCAACCGCGACGCGACCGTGCCCGCCGAGCAGCCCAGCACTTCCGCAATTTCCTCGTACGCCAGCCCCTCGGTGTACCGCAGCACGATGACCATCCGCAGTTCGGGCGCCAGTTTTTCCACCGCCTCCCGGACGTTCGCGGCCACTTCGCTCCGCAGCAGTTCCTCGCCGGGCCCGGCATCTCTGGCGAGCAGCTTGGCCGCCCATTCGTCCACCAGCGGCAGCAGCCGCCGGTCCTTGCGTTTCTGGTCGAAGCAGCTGTTCACTACCAGCCGGTATAGAAACGTGTCCAGCGTGGCTTGCCCGCGAAAGTTGCCGATGCACGAGAACAGCTTCAGGAACGTGTCCTGCGCGATGTCCATGGCCGTCGCCGCATCGCCCGCAAAACGAAGCGCGATCGAATACACCCGGTCCTTATGGAGTTCGAAGACGGCGCGAAAGGCATCGCAGTCCCCGCGCTGGCATGCTGCAACGAGTTCCCGCTCCGTCCCTTCCAGCACCATCCTCGGAATTGTTGCCTCCTCTTGGACGATTCTCGGGCGCTGATTCTTCGGGAATTTTAAGCCGCGACTCGCGCCGGCAGCTCCTTCACCAGTTCCGACACAAACGCCTTGGCGTCTCCGAACAGCATCAGTGTCTTGTCCAGATAATACAGGTCGTTGTCGATGCCGGCAAACCCCGGGTTCATGGAGCGCTTGATCACCATTACGGTACGCGCTTTGTCCACGTCCAGGATCGGCATCCCATAGATAGGACTGGTTTTGTCGGTTCGTGCCTTGGGATTGGTCACGTCGTTCGCGCCGATCACCAGTGCCACGTCGCATTGCGGAAAGTCGCCGTTGATCTCGTCCATCTCGACCAGCTTGTCGTATGGAATATCGGCTTCCGCCAGCAACACGTTCATGTGTCCGGGCATGCGTCCCGCCACCGGGTGAATCCCGAATTTCACGTCGATGCCGCGCTTGGTCAGGCTGTCAAACAGCTCGCGAATCTTGTGCTGCGCCTGCGCCACCGCCAGCCCGTAACCCGGAATGATGATCACGCTGCTCGCCGATTCCAGAATCGACGCCGCCTCTTCCGCGCTCGCGCTGCGGTAGCTGCGCTGTTCCGCCTTGGCCGTGCTCATCTGCACCTGCCCGAACGCGCCGAACAGCACATTGGTGAACGACCGGTTCATGGCCTTGCACATGATGATCGACAGGATCAAGCCCGACGACCCGTCCAGCGCGCCCGCAACTACCAGCAACCGGCTGCCCAGGGCGAATCCCATCGCGCACGCCGATAAGCCGGCATATGAATTCAATATCGCGATCACCGTCGGCATGTCCGCTCCGCCGATCGGAATAATCAGCAGCACCCCGAATAGCAGCGACAAACCTGCAAAAATCGGAAACAGCTGCGTTTGCGTCGGATCAATCGCCAGCCATACCGCCAGCCCCAAGGCGATGGCGAACAGCAGGAAGTTGACGGCATTCTGGTTGCGGTACGTGATCGGCCGCTGCGGCAGCACTTCCTGTAGCTTGCCCATCGCCATCAGGCTTCCCGTAAATGTCAGGTACCCCAGCAGGGTTTCGATCACCAGCGCCACGATGATGAAGCCGCGCAGTTCGGCGGCATTGTTCGGCTGCCGCTGGTAAAATTCCGCGGTTCCGACCAGCGCCGCCGCCAGCGCTCCGCAAGCGTGCGAAAGTGCGGTTCGCTGCGGAACCGCCGTCATCGGCATGATGTACGCGATGGGGATTCCGACTGCGGTCCCGATCACTAATGCCGCGATAATCCACGTCCAGTTGTGGACGAATCCGATGCCGACCGCCTGAACTCCCGCTGTAATCGGGCCGGGGAATCCGATGAACGTCGCGATGATCGCGATCAGCATCCCGATTTCGCCCGCGAACACCCCGTGCCGCGAGCTGTCCGGGTGGTTCATCCATTTCAGCGAAAGAATAAACAGCCCCGCCGAGATGATATAGAGGTATTGAACCAGGTGCTCCATTACTTCTTCACCTCGCCGCGCTTCTTGAACATCTTCACCATCCGGTCGGTGATCAGAAACCCGCTGACGATATTGGTCACAACCGCCGTGATCGCGATGAAGCCCAGAATCTTGCTCAACTCCGTCGCGTGCTCATTTCCGGTGATGATGATCGCGCCCACCACGGAAATCGCCGAAATCGCGTTCGTCAGCGACATTAGCGGCGTGTGCAGCAGCGGGGATACTTTGCGGATGACCTCCAGACCGATGAAGGTCGCCAGCATGAAAACGAAAAGAAACAGTTCCAGATCGGATGTCATGGAAACTCCTGGAGCGGTTTAAACCGCCTGCAATTCGGGCAATCCCAACAGCTCCCGCACCTTGGGATGCACCACGTCGCCGCCGTGCGTGACCATCGTCTCGCGCACGATTTCGTCCTCGCGGTTCAGCGTGAGATTGCCTTCCTTGTTGATCAGATATTTCAGAAATGTCGCAATATTCTTGGCGTACATCTGGCTGGCGTGGTATGGAATCGTCGAGGGCAGATTCACCGGCCCATAGATGCGAACGCCTCTTTCCTCGACCACTTCGCCCGCCTTGGTCAGTTCGCAGTTGCCGCCCCGTTCGGCGGCGATGTCCACGATCACCGAGCCCGGCGCCATCCGCTGTACCATCGCCCGCGTGATCAGGATCGGCGCCTTGCGTCCCGGCACCGCCGCCGTCGTGATCACCACGTTCTGTTCGGCCAGAACGTTACCCAGCGCTTCCTGCTGCTTGCGATAGAAATCCTCGCCCATCGCCTTGGCATAGCCGCCTTTATCTTCCGCGCCGGCCGCTTGGATGTTCAGCACGACGAACCGCGCGCCCAGGCTCTCGATCTGTTCCTTGACCACGTCGCGAATGTCGTACCCGCTCACCACCGCGCCCAGCCTCCGCGAGGTCGCGATCGCCTGCAGTCCCGCCACACCCGCTCCGATGATCAGGACGCGCGCCGGCGCCACCGTGCCGGCCGCCGTCATCAGCATCGGGAACATCCGGGGCAACGAATCGGCCGCGATCAGTACCGCTTTATATCCCGCGATTGTCGCCATCGACGACAACGCGTCCATGCTCTGCGCCCGCGTGATTCGAGGCATCAGCTCCATCGCCAGGAACGTAGTCCCGCGCTCCGCCAATGATTTGGCAGCCGCGCCCGCCGTGAGCGGCTCGCCCAGGCCGATGACTGTCTGTCCCTTCCGCAGCAGCGAGAGGTCGCTCGCGCCGGTCTCCGGGTTGGCCCCCAGGCTGCGCACTTGCAGGATGACGTCCGCCTGCGCGAACACGTCCGCCCGGCTCTTGGCCAGCTTCACGCCCTTGTCCGAGTATTCCGAGTCCAAAAAACCGGAGGCTTCGCCCGCTCCCGCTTCCATCAGAATCTGCGCGCCTGTCTTATTAAAGACGGAGAGCGCTCCGGGCACCAGGGCCACGCGGCGCTCGCCGGGCGCCGATTCTTTAATCACACCGGCAATCACAGCCACTTGTTTTTACTCCAGCTGAACGCAGCCCCAATCTCCGTGGTTCTGCGATATTTGGTTAATCCATCATGATTGCACACCCGCCGGGGGCCCCGTCAACCGCGGCCAGTCTGGCGAGCAGGACCTGTCCGACCTGGTGACCCAGGCCCCTCCCATTTCCATTCAGGAAATGGTTCACCCCAAGCTCCGGCTTGATGCCGCTGCGGAGTCGAACTGAACGGGCAATCGGGGTAGCAGGTTTAGTTCGCAATGCTGAAACGGAAAGTTCTCGAACATCACTGCATTTGCGGCAGTATCCCGGTGATAGCGGCGGCGCCCTCTGGAGGAGGCTGGCCGGCGGCGGTGGTCGCGAATTCCGCTTCCGGCGGTGTGGGAGCGCAGGGTTCACAGAGCCAGCCCGAACCTTAGTCTTGGTATGGCTATGAATTCTAGTGGGAAAGCGGGCCTAAAAGGGAGCCAATGCGAACAATTTCCTTGACGGTAAAAGTCAGCTACTTCATAATCCGCGGAATCATGTTAGCGAATATCCCTACTAGACCACGGATTCGTGGCCTGCAGGCCCTGGCGTGTCTCGCGCTCATTGCGTCTTCGTCGGCCTGGGCTGATACCTTCAATTTCACCGCCCTTCCGTCTGACGTGGCCGGGCCTGCCGGCTCCACGGTCGGTTGGGGCTACACCATCTCCAACGCAAGCACCACTTCCTGGCTCGTCTTGACGGCGCTGAATGCCGGCGTTTTCGATCACGGGAGCGCCGATAGCCTTTTCGATTTCCCCACCCTCGCTCCGGGAGCCACCGTTAGCATCAGTTTCGACCCGGTCAACTCACTTGGTCTTTACGAACTCGCATGGAGTGCCACCGCTCCCACAGGTTTCGTCAACGACGGCTTCTTCACCCTGAGCGCGGAATGGTGGGATGGCGACCCGCTTACGGGGGGTAACTTCTTGAGTGATGCGCCGGATGGGAGTGCCGCCTACTCCGCTACCGTTACCGGCTCCACTTCCGTTCCGGAGCCTGCGGTCACCTGGGTCGTTTCATGGATCGCAGCACTCTTATTTCTTCAAAAAGCCAGGGACATAAGGGCCTTTCTTCTTTGAAGACACGCGCCGTACGGTAAGTAAGATTCGCGGCGCTGATCAGAGGCAAATAGCATCTTAAGACGGGAATCTATGCGAACAACTGCGTTATTGATTGTGGCGAATTGGTTGGGTGAATGGAAACGGTCCGTGTGCCGTTCGTTCGGCTCGTCCACCGAGTCGGTCCAACAGCTCGTTTCGCTCATCCTGATTCCCGCACTGCTGCTTGCGATGACTCCGGTTTCGATGTTCCCGCAGTCGGCCGGTACCCCGAGCCTTGCCGGAAGCGTCGTCGCCCAAGCGTCGCCCGCGCTGGGTGTATGGGCGTTGGATTTGCAAATCATAAATAACGGGACCGGGGCAGCCCAAAACATCGCGCTGAATACCGTCCAACCTCGTACTCTGGCTGGAGTTGGCACGGTGGCCTACGATACTAGCCTCTCGCCGGCCTTGCCATTGGCCGTGGGAGGCCTGACGGCCGGTGCTTCGGCGATAGTCCGGCTATATTTCGATGCGCCCGCTACCGTGCAGCGCTTTTCCGTGGCGGAGAACGGGACGGTCCAGGATGTCGGCGGCGCGAACCTCAGTTTTTCGTTCTCTCAGGCAGTGTTCTCTACCTCCGCGCTCATCGCCGTTCAGCCCAACGCCGGCCAGCAGGGCCAACAAAACCTGCAGGTCGCGATTACCGGCAGGTATAGCCACTTTACGCAAGGCGTCACGACGGCCGACTTCGGCTCAGGAGTCACAGTTCAATCGCTCACGATAAACTCGCTCACCAACGCCACCGCGACGCTCAACATCGACCCGGCTGCCTCCGTCGGGACCCGCACCGTGACCCTCACCACGGGTGCTGAATCACTGAAGCTGAACAACGGTTTCACCGTGACCGCGGGTACGCCCGCGCTGACGACGGTGAATCCGAACTCGGGCCAACAGGGGCAGCAAAGCGAGAGCGTGGGCCTGACCGGCCAGTTCACGCATTGGGCGCAGGGGACGAGCACCGCCAGTTTCGGCGCCGGCGTCACGATCGCCGGCCTGACCGTCA
>Ga0070734_10001419_pt1 | contig 35019 bp, 30 predicted proteins | sample Coa_R1_8_FD_66444 | JGI IMG/M metagenome (GOLD analysis project Ga0070734, IMG submission 66444) | Surface soil microbial communities from Centralia Pennsylvania, which are recovering from an underground coalmine fire - Coalmine... | ecosystem: Environmental > Terrestrial > Soil > Unclassified ...
AAGACGTGACGCAGGAAGTATTCATGCAGCTTATCACCAACCCGAAGAATTACGACCCTAGCAAGGGTTCGGTGGCCGGTTACCTCTTCGGAATCGCGAGGAATCTGACTCGACGTGACATGAACAAGAGCAGACACCAGGTGCCGCTTGAAGACGACCATCTCGTTGACGGTGAGGAACTGGCGGAATATGGGGACTTGCTGGAGGCACTGAGCCAGTCGGAACTTGTCGACTGGCTGCGAAAGGCGATCCTAACCCTGCCGGACCAATACAGAGAAGTCGTGGTGCTGTGCGACCTGGAAGAACTGAGCTATCCGGAGGCCGGCGATATCTTACGGTGCTCCGCCGGAACCGTGGGCTCACGCCTGCACCGAGCCCGGACCATGCTACGAGCGAAACTGAAATGCCAGGGGTGTTTGCCATGAACCGATCCCAACCCGAAAAGCGGATATCAGAGGCGCTGCGATCCCTGGCCAAGACGCCGCAACGCGAAGCGCCCCCAGAGCTTTATGGCAGACTTTCCGGGGCATTCCACCGCCATCATGCACGGCGGCAGGCAAGGGCGATGAGGATGCTCGCCGCAGCGGCGTGCCTCATCGCAGCTATCCTGGCCGGGTGGCAGTGGCGGAAGATGGACATTTTCTCTTCCCTTCCGCAGCCTCCCACAATTGCCAAGGTTCCAGCGCCGCCAACGCCGGCCGCTCCCACGCTGGTGGGCACAAACCACAGTCAGATTCCTGCGCCGGTGCCTGTCCCTCACCGGCGGAGAGCGGGCAGAACCGGAGACACGCAGGCAGCGCAGGCCAGCGCGTTTCTGGCTCTTCCCGCGTATGAAGCAGGCGCACCGCTGGATGATTTGCGGGTGGTCCGCCTCGACATGCTGGGTGCCGACCTCCGACTCATCGGCGTTCCGATCAGCGAGCGCATTGCGGACCGCCATGTACAGGCAGACTTTCTGGTGGGCAGAGACGGCACTCCCTACGCGATGAGGCCAGCACCATTTACGCGCAACAAGAACGGCATGTCTTACGCAGCAAGTTCTGTGAGTTTTACCCAAAGATAAAAAGCAATTTTTTAAGGAGGATGATTTCCATGAGCAAAATCGTTGCCATGACGATGGGCCTGGCGCTGGTGAGCGCGGGGGCCTTCGCCCAAACCGAACCGCCGAATCCACCAGGGGCGGTTGAGAAGCAGACATTTACGTTTGTGCAAAAATCCAAAACGGACCACGGAGATCACGATGCGTTCTACGGTCCCATGGGCACGACCGTAATGATCAACATTACCGATAGTGAAAAGACCGTAAAGGGCGCTCCGTACACAGCAACGGCCATTACGGAAACGACCCAGGTGCTAAGCGACGGAAATCGAATCTTGAGAAAGACCACCTCCATGTTAGCCAGGGACAGCCAGGGCCGCACTCGTGAAGAAATATCGGAGCCTAATGTCGGTTCACTGGCCGTCCGAGGGCGGGAAAGCGCCTTCATCAACGACCCCACAAGCGGAACCGTTATTGTCGTTGCCCCGGATAAGGCCGCTTCAGAGACAGGCGCCAAGGTTACAGGCGATAACGCCGCCGTGGCCGCCGAAATGGCAGCCAAACTTGCCGAAACAGCGAAGCAGAACGCCGAAAAAACCGTTCGCTCGATGCGGCTTGGAGAAACGATCAAGATCGTCAATACCGAGAGCGGAGAAGAACACCCGGACGAGATCAAGCACGAGACGCTGGGAACGCAAACAATTGAGGGCATCTCCGCGGAGGGCAAGCGTGAGACGCGAACGATTCCGGCGGGAGCGATTGGAAACGAGCGCCCCATCGAAGTTGTGACGGAGACGTGGTTTTCACCCGACCTGCAAGTGACCGTGATGAGCAAGCGCAGCGATCCCAGGTTCGGAGAGACCGTTTATCGCCTCACAGAGATTAAGCGGGTTGAACCGGACCCATCGCTTTTCCAAGTCCACAAGCGCAAGACGAAGCCGGTTGCACAGCTAGAGGATGACAGCGAAATCGAATAGCAACCGTTGATTACCGGAATGGCCGAGTGCTCATTACCATTTAATTCATCCGCTCGGCCATTTTTATTTTGGAACAAACATCAGCGGTGAGATGCCTTGAAATTTGTTATGCCCGCTAAGGGGGTTCTTCAGAACCCTCTTCTACAAATTGCGCCCAGCAGCAAAAGGCCATTGAATCATTTTTCGCCGCCTGCAATGGCGGCGTTTTTCATACGCGCGCTCCCGATATAATTCTGTCGCATTGCAACGCTTTAAGGGAGCCTCCCATTCATATACTGATTATCGGCGGCACACGCAATCTTGGGCTGACAGCCATTGAACTGCTTTTACAGCGCGGACACACAGTCACGGTCTTTAATCGCGGCATCACTCCCGGCGCTTTGCCCGAAGGAGTGGAGCGCCTCTACGGCGACCGCAGCAACCTGCAGGAACTTGAACGCGCACTCGCGGGCCGCACCTTCGATGCTGTGGTGGATACCACGCTCTATAACGGACCCGATGCCCTGACCACCATTCGCGCATTGAACGGCAAGACCGGACACTACATCTTTATCGGCACAGGCCAAGTCTACCTGGTGAGAACCGGTTTGCAGCGGCCTTTCCACGAAGAAGATTACGAAGGCGAAGTGATGGAGGCACCTCCCGAAGCGCAGGAGTCCGATTTAAGGAACTGGCTCTATGGCTTCCACAAGCGGGCCGCCGAAGACCACCTGTTTCATGCCTGGAAGGAATCGCAGTTTCCTGTGACCTCGCTGCGCGCTCCGATGATTAACGGCGAGAAAGATCACTATGGGCGCATCCTGGGATATGTACGCCGACTGGAAGACGGCGGCCCCGTGCTGATTCCCGAAGAAGGATCTCTTCAGATGCGCCATGTCTACTGTTCCGATGTGGCGAAGATCGTCGCCGACCTTATCGAATCGGGACGCGGCAAGGGCAGAGCCTACAATGTTGCGCAGGACGAGACCATCTCCCTCAACAGCTTCCTGGAATCCCTGGCACAGATCCTCAATGTGAAGCTGCAACTGAAGCGGATTCCGCGCGCCAAACTCGAGGAACTGAAACTACTGCCCGCTTGCTCGCCTTTTAGCGATCCATGGATGTCGGAACTCGACAACTCCCGCAGCAAGCAGGAGCTAGGCGTCCGCTACACGTCTTGGGAAACGTGCCTGAAGAATGTGGCGCTGCATTATAAAAATCACCCTCAATTACAGCCGGAAGGATACCAAGGCCGAAGCCGGGAGCTTATGCCACTATGAAATTCCTGAAACGATTTGAACCTGCCGCCTACGCCTTTATGAGAATCGTTACCGGATTTCTGTTTGCCTGCCACGGCGCGGACCTGCTCTTTGGCGCTTTCGGCGGACACCCAGTCTGGCACCACGCCCTATTGGTTGCAGCAGGAATTATCGAGCTTGGGGCCGGAGTCCTGGTGCTTCTCGGGCTGCAAACCCGCTTTGCAGCCTTTCTTGCCAGCGGAGAGATGGCCTTTGCTTATTTTATGGAGCACGCTCGCAAGAGCTTTTTCCCCATTTCGAATGGAGGAGAACTATCGGTGCTCTACTGTTTTCTGTTTCTCTTTATCGCGACACGAGGCACGGAGCGTTGGGGAGTCGAGAAGTAGCCGCCCGGTACACGATGCACGCGCGAGGCCGAGCAGCAAACGACTTTTCATGGCGGCAGGCCGCCGGATTCCGCCTGACCAGACATCATTTCTTAACCGCGAAGAACCCGGGTGTTACCGCAATTTGCCGCGATATTTGCGGCATGCAGGCACAGATCATGGCGGCAGCCCGCATTGGATTGTGGACGCGGGTGCATGCGACAAAGCCCGAGGATTTGCATGCGGCGCTATGGGAGAAGCGCACGCTGCTCAAGACCCACAGCATGAGGCGAACGCTTCACTTCCTGCCTTCCAGCGATTTCCCGATCTACCAGAAGGCGCTGCGGACAAGCCGCATGAATGCGCTCTTGCGAGTTATGGCAAGGTTTGGCTTGTCGCAAAAGGATGCGGAGGCGCTCAATTCTTCCCTGCTGGAAGCCCTTACCGGCGGCACAACCCGGAATCCTAAATTCATGACGCGCAATGAACTGACCGCATGGTTGCGGCCTGGTGCGGGAAGGAATCTTCGCGCATGGATGGATCGAGTGTCGAATATCTTCGTGCCCGCGCTCACGGAAGGACTGATCTGCTACGGCCCGGATCAAGGACAAGAGGTGACATTCGTGCGGATGGACCGGTGGCTGGAAAACTCCGTCTTCACAAGAACCGAAGAATTGGAGGCACAACGGATTCTTTTACAGTGGTACCTAGCCGCCTACGGCCCTGCGAATTTGCAAGACTTCTCGAAGTGGTCCGGCATCCCGATTAGAGACGCCCGGCCTGTGTGGAATGCGTTGGAAGATGAATTGAGCAAGATCACAGTCGAGGGAAACAAGGCATGGATTCTGCGGCGCGACTTCGATGCGCTCGCGGAGAGCGGATTCGATCAGCCGATGGTGCGCCTGTTGGCGCATTTCGATCCCCTACTGCTGGCCCATGCAGAGAAAGATCACCTCATCGAAGAGGAATACAAGAAAAGGGTCTATCGCAATCAAGGCTGGATCACACCGGTCGTCCTGGTAAACGGCACGATTGCAGGCATCTGGAACCATACAACCACAGGCAAAACGTTGCAGGTTGCGATCGAACCATTCAAGCGGCTATCGAAAAAGATTCAGATGCTTATTCGAGACGAAGCGGCCGGTCTTGGCCAATTTCTTGGCCGTGAGGTTCACGTGAGCTTCCAATGAGGACGCCTATGCAATTCCGCCTAGCGTTTTCAATGCGCTACTTCGCAGGGGCAAACGCAAAGTCAGCTTTGGCGGTTTCTTTGGCGGCAACTTTGATCTTGATCGTCTGCTCGCCGAATTTTTCGTGAACGGCAGCGAGCGTGTATTCACCAGGAGGCAGATTGTCGATCTCGAACGTTCCGTCGGCGGCGCTGACGGCGAAATAGGGATTCGGCATCACGCTAATGTAGGCTTTCATCCACGGATGCTGATTGCACTGCACCGGCATCATGATCTGCGAATGACGAAAGGCCCGAACGATGGGAGCTCCGCGCGGCATCTGGCTCTCATTCCATGAATCCTCGTCACTCTGCGGCATCGGATGCACGTTGTGCCCGGCTGTGTCGCTGTTCAAAACCTTGAGCGGCTGACCGACCATGAGACCCAGCACGTGCGGCACATACCGGCAGCCCTTCTGGTCAAGAACCACAGGCTCGGGGGATGCCGGATTAGCTCCAGCGCTCAAGCCATCTTTCACGTAGACAAACACATTCGCGAGATGACCGTGATTGACGGCGACCACCTCCGCTGCCTGCGGATCAGGCGGGCAGCCGGGATCCTGGGTCATATCCAACGGCGGAAACTTGGGGATAGCGCCTTTGAAAGCAATGGTTCCTGAGACCGTTCCAACGGTATTTTTGTCCACCGGAACGGGAGCGGCAGCATGGGAAGAATCGGAGGCCGCAGAAGCGGCCGGGCCTGCAGAAGGAGCAGCGGGATTCTCAGTCGCCTTTTCCGGCTTGGAGCAACCGCCAAGCAACACAAGCGACAGCAAAGATATGACAGGTAGGCCGAGGTATCTCATTATGTTGTAGCGTGAACAGCCGTTTCCATGTTGGCGACTACGGCATCGGCAAACTCATCGGTGCCGGCAGTCCCACCAACATCACGTGTAATCGATAGCTTGCTCTTATACGTTTTTTCGAGCGCCACCTGGATTCGTTCGGCGGCATCCGTCTCTCCGATGTGGCGCAGCATCAGAATGGCGGACTGCAATACCGCTGTGGGATTGGCGATGTTTTTGCCCGCGATATCCGGAGCGGAGCCATGAACGGCCTCAAAGATCGCGCAGCCTTCACCAAGATTGGCTCCGGGAACCAGCCCCAGGCCGCCAACGAAGGCGGCGCAAAGATCGGAGATGATATCGCCGTAGAGGTTTTCCATGACCAACACATCGTACTGATATGGGTTCATCACCAACTGCATGCAGGTATTGTCGATGATGTGCTCGCCGTAGGTGATCTCCGGGAACTCTTTGGCGACATCGCGGGTGCAACGAAGGAAAAGGCCATCGCTCAGCTTCATGATGTTGGCCTTGTGAATGGCATGAACGCGCTTGCGCTTCTCTCTACGAGAATACTCAAATGCAAACTTGGCAATACGGGTGGAAGCCTTGGCTGTAATGATTTTGAGCGCCTCAACGACTCCCGGCACCACTTCATGCTCGATGCCCGAATATTCGCCTTCGGTGTTCTCGCGCACAATGATCAGATCCACACCGGGATAGCGCGTTGGAAGGGAGGGCAGATTCTTGATGGGGCGGAAATTCGCATAGAGCTCGAACTTCTTGCGGAGAGTCACGTTGATACTGGCAAAGCCGCCGCCGATGGGTGTGCTAACCGGTCCTTTTAAAGCAAGCCCGGTACGCTCGATCGACTCGATGAGCTCTTTGGGTATGTACTCGTGATACTTCTCAAAGGCCTCGGCGCCAGCATTGTTCACTTCCCAATCGATCTTTACCCCGGCCGCTTCAACGATACGAACGGCCGCCCGAGTCACTTCCGGTCCAATACCATCTCCGGGAATCAGCGTAACTTTATGTGCCATTGCTCTGTTCACCTATCGCTTGCGCGCTTGCTTCAAGCTATTTTGTTCCGGGCTTGCTCTTCACCGGCTTTTGCTTTTCTTCCTTGGCGCTCAAAAGCTGCTCCAGTTCGGAGCGAAACTCGTCCACGTCCTTGAAGTCCCTGTAGACCGAAGCGAAGCGGATATAGGCCACTTTGTCAATCTGTTTCAGGCGCTCCATAATCAACTCACCAAGCTCGCTGGTGGTGCGCTCGCGTTCGGCGGAATCGACAACGAATTGCTCTACATCGTTGACGATCTGCTCCATTTTTCCCATGGAGATAGGCCGCTTTTCACACGCCCGCAACACACCGGCCAGGATTTTTTGCCGCTCAAACTTTTCCCGGCGTCCATCCTTCTTCACCACCATGTAAGGAATTTCGTCGATACGTTCATAAGTCGTGAAGCGCTTCTCACACTTAAGGCATTCACGCCGACGGCGAATCGCTTCGCCTTCCTTGCTCTCGCGGGAGTCCACCACTTTGTCATTTTCGAACCCGCAAAAGGGACATTTCATGAGTGTTGAAAAGAGATTTTTGTGTCTTGAGGTTTAATAGTGATTGTAGCAAAAGCGGCAAGTCAGCCATTTTGGCACTCAGCGATCAGCCAAACCTAGGGTCGGGAAAGAGCCCTGCCGGTGAGTGCATGCTTCCATGGCTACATTGCCTGACGCGTGTGCGACCACTCGTGCGAGAACTGGGCAAACCGCTGCATGGCGCGGGAAAACCACTCTTCACTCACACCGAAGCCCAGGCGAAAGTGATCGGGCATGCCGAAGCAATCCCCCGGCGCGAGGAGCATTCCATGGCGCGCGGCGGCCTGGCAAAAGGCGCGTGAATCTTCACCCGACTTGAGACGAGGAAAGCCGGTCATGCCTCCACGGGGACGCACCCACTCCATGATTTCCGCCTGTTCGGCAAGCACCTGGCCGACAATCGCAAGATTCCTGGCAGCAACCTCGGAGGTGCGGCTCAAGATTCGATCCCGATGGCGAATGGCAATATCCGCAAGATATTCCGCGGCCGGAACATTGGTGATGGTGAGATGCTCCCGAGCATTTACATACATTTTGCGGCGGATGCGATCACGCTCGATGATCCATCCGAGACGAAGGCCGCCAAGAGAGAACGCTTTGGAAAAATCGCCAATGACGGTGGCATGGGGCAAAGCAGCGGCAGAAGCCGTTGGCTCACCGTGATAGATGGGGTGATAGACCTCGTCGGAGATGAGTTGTATTCCCTTCCTGGCGGCGAAGTCATGGAGCCAGCGCATTTCCGCATCTGCTACCGTTGCGCCTGTGGGATTGTGCGGCGAGTTCACCAGAATGAGCTTGGTGTGCGAGTCCGCCAAGGCGGCAATTTCTTCAGGATCGACGCGCCAAGCATTCTGATGCCGCAAGCGATAAGAACGCACTTCCAGCCCAAGAGCTTCGGGAACCGATTGATTGGGCGGGAAACAAGGAAAGGGCACCACGACGTTCGCCCCCGGTTCGGCTGCCAGGAAAAAGGCGTGAAAAAGGGCCTCGGATGCGCCGGCAGTCACCAGCACCTCGTCGACAGGAACACCCTGCATCTCTGCAATTGCCTCACGAAGACGCGTCATGCCTTCAGCGCGGGAGTACGTGAGTTCCAATTCCAGCCAGCCGGTGGGAGCCTCTTCCCCTGTGAGTTGCAGCAGTTCCTGGAGCGTCCAGTGCGGCCCGGTGCTGGCGGCTAGATCAAATTCAATGGGCGGTTCGGCGTGGCTCTGGAGCCACTGGTCGAGGAGAAATGGCTGGAACTTCACGGGCGTGCTCCTTCCGAATTTCCTACTCTCACCGATTGTAATTGGAAAGCAGGCTTCAGAACGCTGCTCAAGGCGGCGACGACCCTTTTGAATCTCTCCGATTTTTTCAGTCTTTTGATTTTTTAAATCCTCCATTTTTAGACCCTCGATTTTTCGAAACCTCGATTTTTTGAAACCCCCGGCAGTCCTGTTATCCTTTGAAGTTTCAGAAATTCCTGCGAGGAGCCCTATGTTGAGCCTGGAAGGACGCACGGCGATCATCTGTGGATTGGCGAACAAGCGAAGCATTGCCTGGGCAATCGCGCAGCGGCTAAGCGCCGCAGGCGCACAGTTAGCTGTCACCTACCAGAGCGAACGTCTAAAGGAAGACGCCGAAGAATTGATTGCCGACCTTCCGGGCGCGCGATCCTTTCAATGCGACGTGGCTCAGGATTCCGAGATTGAGCGACTGACCGCCAGCCTGAAGGAGCATTATCCGCGAGTCGATACGCTGGTACACTCCATCGCCTTCGCGCCGGCGGACGACCTTAAAGGAGACTTCCTCAACATTACCCGTGAAGGCTTCCGTATCTCACAGGACATCAGCGTTTATTCGCTGATCGCGCTCTCCCGGGCCGCCGCCCCGCTGATGACCAATGGCGGCAGCATCATGACGCTGAGCTACTACGGCGCTGAGAAGGTGCTTCCCAACTATCACATTATGGGTGTGGCCAAGGCGGCGCTGGAGTCCTCCGTTCGCTATCTGGCTCAAAATCTTGGACCAAGGGCGATTCGCGTCAATGCGATTTCCGCAGGCCCCATCAAGACGCTGGCTGCGCGGGGCGTCTCCGGCTTTAGCGACATGCTTAAAGCGCAGAGCGAACGCGCGCCGTTGAAGCGCAACGTGGAGCCCCGCGAAGTGGGCGATACCGCCCTATTCCTGGCTTCAGACCTGAGCAGCGGAATTACCGGGGAAGTGATCTACGTGGATTGCGGTTACAACATCATGGGCCTTTAATGTCTCGCCGGAAAATCTTTGCCATTTATATCGGGGGCGATTTTGCCATCCTTGGAGGTGTGCTTTGGTGCTTCTTTCACCGCCTAACGCCCCGGCAATACTTCTTTCCGGCGATTGCGTTCTTCCTGCTGAATGGCCTGTGGCTTATCTGGATGACCATCCGGCATACACCGCCGGGAAATCCTTGAATCGCACCATGGGCCTGAATGTTCTAGCCAAATTTTGGCTTCCCAAGTCTTGGCTTCCCAAATTTTATTTACGCCAAATTTCATCTACCCAAGAGTAAAGCTGATTTTTCGGCGGTCGCCGCCCAGGTGCTCCAGCGTAATTGCAGCACTCTTTTCTTGGACAAAACGGCTGAACTTTTCTCCCCATTCCAACAGGAGGATCGTGTGAGGCTCCATCAGGTCGTCGAGCGCCAAGGTATCCAACTCTCGCTGGGTATCAATGCGATAGAGATCAATGTGGTAGAGAGTGACTACAGGACCGCGATACTCATGGATCAGAGTAAACGTGGGGCTAGTTACATCGGAGGCATTCGCGGCGTGAAATCCTTCGGCAATTCCTTTGACGAGCGTCGTCTTACCGGCACCCAAGCTACCGCTCAGCACCACTAACGAGCCAGGGCGCAGTTCTTGGGCAATCACGCGGCCTACGCCGGTTGTCTCCTCCGCCGATCCGGTTTCAAAGGTCTTCATTTCTGCAAAGATCTCATTTGCTCAGATAGAAGAGCCCGGTTTCCACCTGCTCCTCGCAGTTGCTGAATGCATCGGAAATGCAGCGGAGAATATGGCTGGCAAGAACTGAATTTTCAGTTTGCCCAATTCGGGCGAAGTCTCCGGCGAGCCCGTGCAGATGAACGGCGGCAGCCACTTTCTGCGTTTTTAGGGCAGACGAGAGGAGGTCGAAATTCGGTTCCAGTTCATGCGGCTCGATCCTTTCCAGGTCAGGATCGGTCTCGAAGAGCTGCTCCAGGAGGGAGTTTACCTCTTCAAATTCCGAGAGGCCGCTACCGCCCGCCCAACCAATGCCACCACGATTGCGCGCCAGCGCGGCGGCAATCATACCGGAGAGTACGTCGCCTGATCCGGCCTTCGCCATCGCCGCATTGCCGGTCATATTGATCCAGACTTCACCGATGGGATCAGCGACGACCGTGCGCCATCCCTTCAAGACAACACAAGAGCCGGTTTCAACAGCAATCCTCTTGGCTATTCCGATTCTGTTGCCCTGCACTTCTTTGATAGGCAGATCGACCAACCGCGCGGCTTCGCCAGGATGGGGCGTAAGAACGCGGATGGGTGCAGAGCCATTGCGGGGCCTAAGCTCGCCATATTTTCCGGCAAAGGCATTCAGACCATCGGCATCGAGAATCAACGGCAGGGGACAACTGCCAACAAGCTGGCGAATGACCTGCGAGGTTTCCTCATTTTGGGAGAGCCCAGGCCCGAGCACGATGGCATCTTTCCCGGTGAGGAGACGATCGATGCGCTTTTGAGCGGCCAGGGCTATGGTGCCTTCGGCTGTCTCCTCCAGCCCCTCCGTCATCAACTCAGGTGCAAAACCGGCGACAGTAGACTGGATCGACTTGGGACACGCAACCGTTACCAACCCCGCTCCAGTGCGCAAGGCACCCAGCGCGGACAAGGCCGCAGCACCAGCTTTTCCTAAAGAACCGGCGATCACCAATACGTGCCCAAAGTCTCCCTTATGCGCATCATCGGCGCGGGGGGGGAAGATCATGGCCAGATCTTGAGCTGTGGCTACATTCTGTTGAAGCTTGGCTTCTACGAGGGGCGTTGCCGGCACCAATTCGTGGACCGCAATCGGGCCGGAACAAAGATTTCCGAAGACATGCGCCGGGCGCGGAGCAATGAACGTGACGATGCCATCGGCCATCACGGCATCCTCTGCTTCCTCGGGAGGCTCGGAGATGTCTCCATCGATTCCAGACGGCAAATCGACCGAAACCACGAATCCGGGGCACTCGTTGATCGCATCGACCACATGCTTGTTCAGTCCCTTGAGCGGCGGCTTGAAGCCCGTACCTACAACCGCATCCACAATCAGCTCGGCGCTTAGCGCCTCGCGAGCCGCCCTACCAGCGAGGTCGCTCTCTTTGGAGATCCAAATCGGCTTAATGGGAAGGTGGGACAACATTTTGCCGGCGCTGCCCTTCAACTCGTCTGGCCCCTTCGCGATGATGAGAACGGAAACCTCCCGTCCAAGGGCCTGCAAAGCAGTCGCGGCGACCAGCCCATCTCCGCCGTTGTTTCCCCGGCCACACACCACGCAGACGGTGTTGAACTCATATTGCTGTAGACAGAAATTGGCGACCCCCGTGCCGGCAGCTTCCATCAAGACCAATTCGGATAGTCCGTGCTTTTCGGCATCTCGTTCGAGTTGGCGCACTTCTTCTTGAAAGAGGATTCTCATAGGGACCGGTTCGTGGGCAAAACGGGAAACTCTCCAGGCGGTTCAACAGATTGATGTATCCCAAAGCGGCGGGCTGGAAGAACCAGTGATGCCCAGAGATCAGGAACAGCAATTGTAGAATTGCTCCAGATTGCTGATTGTAGCAAGGAATGAACGCCCCGGTTTTGCTTGGACCTTTGGAACGCTCACTTGGCAAGAACTCCGACCGCGGTCTTCCCCTGTTGAACCCGGCTATTTCGGAGACCATAGGCGAAATAGATCACCATGCCAATAACAAGCCAAACCACCAACCTGACCCAGGTTGCGCCGTTGAGGCTCAACATCATCAAGAGCGAAATTAAGATGCCCATGATGGGAACAAGCGGGACAAGGGGAGTCATAAAAGGACGCCGCATTTCAGGATTGGTGCGGCGCATGATCCACACTCCAGCGCAGACGATCACAAAGGCCAAGAGTGTGCCTATGCTAACCATCTGGTTGAGCACCCCGACCGGAAGCGCGGCGGCTAGGACTGCAACAAAAGTTCCAATTGTGATCGAGGAAATATAAGGAGTGCGGAAGCGAGGATGAATGCGGCTGAACGTCTTTGGCAACAGGCCATCACGCGACATGGAGAAAAATACACGCGACTGCCCCAGGAGCATCACGACAATCGTGCTGCTCAGCCCTCCGAGAGCGCCGATCTTCACCAGGAAGCTGCCCCATTTCACTCCTGTGCGATCAATACCAATCGCAATGGGATCGGGAACGTTGAGATCTTTGTAGTTCACCAAACCCGTCAGCACGGCCGCGACCACGATGTAAATGATGGTGCAGATCGCCAATGAGCCAAGGATGCCGATCGGCATGTCTTTCGCCGGGTTCTTAGCTTCCTGGGCGGCGGTGGAAACCGCGTCGAAACCGATATACGCAAAAAAGATAAGCCCGGCGGCGCGGGAGATGCCCGACAGGCCGAAGCTGCCAAATTCACCGGTGTTCGGCGGAATAAAAGGGTGCCAATTGGCTGTGGTGAGTTCCGGATGTTTTGTAAGAAACGAAGCTCCGATTCCGATAAAGACCATTAGCACGCACACCTTGACGATTACGATGGCGGTATTGAAACTGGCCGACTCCTTGATGCCAATAACCAGGATGACGGTGGTGAACATGATTGCGATGAATCCCAGCAGGTTGAACACACCATGTGCGTGGGGCAGAGTTGAAGGATCAATACCGGCCGCCACAATCTTGGGAGATATTCTGGTGAGCGTCTCCCAATGCCCTTTGTAAAACACAAACTCATCCCAATGAGTTCCCGCAATCGACGGAGGCAGCTTGATGCCAAAATCGCCCAGCAGGCTCATAAAATACCCGCTCCATCCGGATGCGACCGTAGCCGCACCGAAAGCGTATTCGAGAATCAGATCCCAGCCGATGATCCAGGCAAAGACCTCTCCCAAGGTGGCATAGCCGTAGGTATAGGCGGAACCGGCAACCGGGATCATGGATGCAAACTCCGAGTAGCAAAGACCTGCAAAGACACAGCCAACAGCGGCGAAGATAAAGGCAAGAATGATGGACGGGCCGGCATTCTGCGCGGTGGCTGTTCCCGTAATTACGAAGATTCCAGTTCCGATAATCGCGCCAATGCCCAGCGAAACCAGGTTAGCAGGCCCCAAGACGCGCTTGAGGCTATGACCTCCGGTTTCTTCGGATTCCGAGAGAATCACTTTCAACGGCTTGGTAGCCAGAAGATTTGCCATGGGATGCAGTCCTTTCAACATCGCACAAGGTCGCAATTAAACCCGAATCAAACGCATACGTAGCATGTTTCAATTTCTTAAGCCTAGTGAAACCAGCAAACAGCAAATAGTCTGGACTTGGAGGGCATCTTACCTTGTTGTCCGACTTGGATGGTCAATTCACAAAACGATTTTCCCGAACCGATCAAAATTCGCCGTAGCGGCCGAAGAAACTACGGGCCCTCCACTCCAGAAAGCGGAAGGCCCTAATGCAAAATGGAGCGGCTTTACCTGCTTGCCGGAACAGAGGCGGAAAGCTCACCTTTCTGGACGCGGCTGTTTTTTCGGCCATAGGTGAAATACACAACCAATCCGATCGCCAGCCAAATGAAAAGCCTCGCCCAGTTGAGCCATCCAAGCTTGTACATCATGTACCCGTTGAACAAAATGCCAAGAATAGGAACCACAGGCACCCACGGAGTCCTAAATGGCCGCGGCTGCGACGGATTTGTACTTCGCAGCACCATGACAGCGATGCAAACGATGACAAATGCCAGCAGAGTTCCGATATTCACCATCTTGCCAATATCGTCGATCGGTGTGACGCTTCCAACAGCAGCCGCGATCAGACCGACTAAGATCGTGTTTTTCCAAGGGGTACGAAACTTGGTGTGAATGTCCGCAAAGAACTTCTTAGGCAACAGACCATCGTTTGCCATCGCATAGAGCACACGAGTCTGCCCCAAAAGCATGACCAGCATTACGCTCGTTAGTCCGGCAAGTGCGCCAACTGTGATGACGTGAGAGGCTCCAGTGAGGCCCCTATCAAGGAAGGCGTGGGCGATGGGAGCCTCGATGTTGATTTCCTGCCACGGCACCATGCCGGTCAATACGCCCGCAACCAAGATGTACAACACAGTACAGACCAACAACGAGGTAATAATGCCAATCGGCAGGTCGCGTTGAGGACGCTTCGATTCTTGGGCAGTGGTAGAGACCGCATCAAATCCGATATAGGCAAAGAATATATACGCCGCACCCGCGCCGATTCCCGAGAAGCCAAAGGGAGCGAACGAAGACCAACTCATACCCCAGCGACTAGTAGAGACATAGTGCATGCCTATGGCAATGACAAACAGCACAACTGCAACTTTGATGACGACAATAACTGCATTGACACGGGCGCTTTCTTTGATCCCCACCACAAGAATGGCGGTGATGATAAGAGCGATGACAAATGCCGGGAGATTGAAACCAATCTCAACGCCAAAGATTGTGGGAGCACCCAGCAAGTCGTGGGCACGCTGCAACAACTCCGGTGAATTAGCGCTCTGGATTGCCATTACTTTGTCGAGAAATGCCTGCGTTCCGGATATCAATGAGGAATCGGATGCCAGAGCCATCTGTCTGGCGACCATGTCCTTGGCGGTTCGCAACCCCGTCCAGTGATCGTAAGCGAGCCACATCGGCATCTTAATGTGGAAGATATTCAGCATCTCGATAAAGTGATTCGACCAGCCCGATGAAACGGTACTGGCCCCCATGGCGTATTCGAGAGTGAGGTCCCACCCTATGATCCACGCAAAGATCTCGCCTAGCGTCGCATAAGCATAGGTATAGGCGCTGCCAGCCAGCGGGATCATGGCGGCAAACTCCGCATAGCACAATCCGGCAAAAGCGCAACCCAGACCGGATAAAACGAAGGAGAGCATCAACCCCGGACCCGCATAGTGCGCGCCAAGACCTGAAAGAACAAAGATGCCAGCGCCAATAATCGCTCCAACGCCAAACGCCGTTAGCTGAAAGGGGCCAAGTTCGCGTTTGAGGCTGTGTTCGCCGGATTCTTTGGCCTCTGCGAGCAAAACCTCAAGAGGCTTTTTCTTAAACAATGAGCTAGCCACTATGTCCTCTCCGTTTCTTGAATGAGCCGCTATCTTCGACCTTTCGTGAGTTTTTTCTTAGGCCGGCGCGACGTGAGATTTACGAGACCATATAAGGTATACCGGAATGCCAAGCAGCACAATGATTAAGCCCGGCCACGTGAATTGGGGCTCATACCGCAATAATACGACATCGATGAAGATGGCCATTGCGATATAAATTGCGGGTAGAACCGGATATCCAAAGGCTTTGTAAGGCCGCTCGGCATTGGGCTGCTTGAAGCGCAAAATAAACAGGCCGCCAATGGTCAGGATATAGAAGATCAGTACCGCAAAAATTACGTAGTTGAGCAACTGGTTGTAGGAACCGGAGATGCAAAGGACGCATGTCCAAATGCACTGGAGAATTAGCGAAAACGCGGGGGTTTTGTATTTGGGATGGATGTTGCCGGCAGCCTTGAAAAACAGCCCGTCTTTCGCCATCGCGTAATACACGCGTGCACCCGCCAAAATCAACCCGTTATTGCATCCGAAGGTTGAAATCAGAATGGCGATCGCCATCAGCGAGGCGCCAAGCGGACCAAACATTTGCAACATGGCGGCGGTACCGACGCGATCCTGCGTCGCGTACTTAATCCCTCGGGCCAGCACTGTAGCTCCGTTAGGGTCTCCATCGAGCGGGAGCACGTTCAGATAGATCAGATTTGCGGCGATATAAAGCACAATGACGATGCCGGTGCCTAGAGCCAGCGACAGAGGAAGGTTGCGCCTGGGGTTCTTCACTTCCGCCGCAGTAAAGGTGACGTTGTTCCAGGCATCGGCGGAGAACAGCGATCCCACCTGGGCCACTGCGAGGATCGTCAATGTGCCTACAAAGGCCGTTACGCCGCTACTCCCCACCTTGACGGCATGTTGCGCGCCCAAGGAGGCATTGCGCCAGAAATTTGTGAAGTTCAGCGCGACCGCCTGCGGATTCCTGCCAACGAAGATACCCGCAAGGACCAGGCCCAATAGCGCGAGAACCTTGGCAATGGTGAAGATGTTCTGCACCACGGCGCCCGTGCGAAGCCCAAAGATATTTACGGCGGTCAGCAGAACGATGATGACAATGCCGGCAAGGTTTTGGGTGTTAATGCCAACGTCCACGCCACCAAAATTGCCGATATGCCAGATCCAGGTCATGGCCGAACCCGACGCCATGAAATGCCCAAGGAACTTCCCAAATGCAACGCCCACGGCTGCAATCGTTCCGGTTTGAATTACCAGAAAGAGAGTCCAACCGTATAGAAAACCCCATAGTGGACCCAACGATTCACGAAGGTAAACATACTGCCCGCCCGCCTTCGGCATCATAGCTGCCAGCTCGCCATAGGAGAGAGCACCCACAATGGTGAGGAACCCGGTCACAATCCAGGCCATAATCAGCAGGGCCGGAGAATCGACGCTTCGCGCGATATCCGCTGCGACGATGTAAACGCCCGATCCGATCATGGAGCCCATCACGAGAGTGGTGGAGCTGACAAGGCCAAGGCCTCTTACAAATTCAGGATTGGCGGGTTCAGAAGATGGTGCACGCAGTCGAATATCAGCGGAGGTGGACATTGTTCTGTATGTTTTACCGCAAAATGCTGAGAAATTCTTCTACTGTTTTGCGCGGAGATTGTACTAAATCGGCAATTACTGCAACCGAATTTGCACCTGATTCAAGCACCTGGCGGCAATTCAGGCGGGTAATGCCCCCGATCGCCACTAGTGGCTTCGCCGTAGCCCTTCTAGCCTCGCGTACTCCTTCCAGCCCTACCACTGGATCGGGATTGGCCTTGGAGCCCGTCGCGAAGACAGGGCCGATGGCAATATAGTCCACCGGCATCCGGTCGGCCTCACGAACCTGCTCTACGTTGTGCGTAGAAAAACCAACCCAGAGCGGCGATCGACTGGCACTTCTCTTTCCTTCGCCCTCTTGCTTTCCATCTTCTTCTTGCTTTCCTTCGGCAGCTTGCTCTTCGCTTACTTTCACTTGGCCGGCGTCTCCGCTTCCGTCGTTGCCATCGCTTTGCGCCACAGCCTGCAAGATGCGACGGGCAGCGATTGGAGAAAGATCGTCTTGCCCCAGGTGCACTCCATCGAATCCCGCTGCCACACACAGATCGACGCGATCGTTCATCATCAGGACAGCCCGGCTGCCGATGGCACGGCGGAGTTCACGGGCATGGCTGAGCATGGTGCGGGCATCACCCGATTTGTTGCGATATTGGATGAGGCTAGCGCCGCCGCCGACGAGTTCCAGGGCAAAATTCACAACGGATGCCAGCGGTGCGGCGCTCTGAGAAAATCGACCAGCATCCAGGATTGGATAGACGGGCGGAAGCGGGAATAACGGGCTCACAAGCAATTTGCGCCGTTTTTAGCGGGCGCTCTCCTCGCGTGCTTTCGCCGGCAGGCGCTCCAAGAATTTGGTATCGAGATTGCCAACCCTGAAGCCTTCGTCCGCCAAGATGCGGCGATGCAGAGGAATCGTGGTGTAAATCCCTTCGACAATGAACATTTCCAACGCCCGCCGCATACGCATGATGGCTTCCTCACGGTCCTTGCCATAGGTAATTAACTTGGCAATCAGCGAATCGTAGTAGGGAGGAATTACGCCCTCGGCGTAGGCCGCGGTATCGACGCGGATGCCAAGCCCGCCAGGAATATTGAATGTTGTGATCTTGCCCGCAGAGGGTGTGAATTTTTCCGGATGCTCGGCATTAATACGGCACTCGATCGAGTGCCCCCTGCGCTCCAATCGGGGAACAACGTCCCCGATTTTCGCTCCATTTGCCAAAAGAAGCTGCGATTTCACCAGATCGATCCCAGTCACCATCTCAGTCACAGGATGTTCCACCTGGATGCGGGTATTCATTTCGATGAAATGCAGCTTCCCAACCTCATCCATCAGGAACTCAACCGTCCCGGCGTTTACATAGCCGATGCCCGACAGACAGTCTTCGAGCTTGGCGCCAATTTCGCTGCGCAAGTGTTCGCTTACGCCGACTGACGGAGACTCTTCAAGCAATTTTTGATGGCGACGCTGAATGCTGCACTCACGCTCGCCAAGGCAGATGACCTTGCCATGCTCATCTCCCAGCACCTGAAATTCAATGTGCCTGGGGCGCTCAATGAACTTCTCCATGTAGAGGTTGCCATTTCCGAATGCGGCGGCAGCTTCGGATTGAGCGGCATTAAACAGGTTCTCAATTTCGCCTTCGCCTCGAATGACGCGCATGCCGCGCCCTCCACCGCCAGCCGAAGCTTTTACGATAACGGGGTAGCCGATTTCAGCAGCGCAGGCAACGGCCTCTTCGACACTGCCAAGCACCCCATCGGAGCCGGGCAGGATGGGCACGTTGGCTTCTTTCATCGCCTGACGGGCTTTTTCTTTTTCGCCCATGAGGCGAATCACACGGGGAGGCGGCCCTATGAATTTGATGCCGCAGCTCTCGCAAACCTCGGCGAAGTTGGCATTCTCGCTGAGAAGGCCATACCCCGGATGGATGGCGTCAACGTTGGTGATTTCTGCCGCGCTGATTACAGCGGGAATATTCAGATAGCTCTCCGAGGAGCGCGGCGGCCCGATGCATATCGCTTCATCGGCAAAGCGCACATGGAGAGAATTACGGTCGGCATCGCTGTAAACCGCTACAGTGCGGATTCCCAGCTCCTTGCATGCGCAAATCACGCGCAAAGCAATTTCGCCACGATTGGCAATCAGAATTTTTTTGAACATGCCCGGTCTTTTCTACTTGCGCGCGCGCACGGCAAACAGCGGCTGCCCGTATTCCACCGGCTGGCTGTTGTTGACATGGCGCTTCACAATCTCGCCGGCGACCTCGGATTCAATCTCGTTCATCAGTTTCATCGCCTCGATAATGCACAACACCTGACCCACTTCAACAACGTCTCCCGCCTTGACGAACGCAGGAGAGCCGGGCGATGGCGACTCATAGAACGTACCCACGATTGGCGATTTCACCACATGCAAGCCTTCGTCCGAATCCTGGGGTTGTTGAGGCGAAGAAGGAACGGCGACTGGCTGAGGATGGACCACAGGCGGCGCTGAAACCGCAGGCGCCATCGCCACCAGCGACGGAGAGAAATGAGGCGCAGGGGCCACGTGAGTTTCCACACCCCGCTTGATTCTCACCTTCACATCCGACCGTTCGAGTTCAAACTCGAAGATATCTTTTTCAATTACAAAATCGATAAGCTCTTTCAGTTCTTTATGATTCATGAATAGCGCCAGCTCTCCGGAATTAAAGCTCGATCAGGTCCTTGGCAGCAGGTGTAAGAACTTCATGACCTGAATCGGTAACCAGAACCATATCTTCGATTCGGACTCCGCCCTTGCCTGGTATATAGATTCCCGGCTCGATTGTGACAACCATACCCGGCTCAAGTTTCTGTTTTTGGTCTTTGGCCAGCCTAGGCGACTCGTGTACTTCAATGCCGACTCCGTGGCCGGTTGAGTGTGTGAAAAAAGCCCCAAACCCGGCTTTTTTCAGCCGTTCCCGGCCTGCCTTGTCAACATCTCCAGCTTCGACTCCAGGCCGAACAGCATCAATAGAAGCAAGCTGTGCCTCAAGAACCGCCGCGTACATGCGCCGCTCCTCGGCAGAGGCACGCCCTACATGCACGGTCCTTGTCATGTCCGAACAATAACCGGCGAGTATAACACCGTAATCCAGGATTATAAATCCGCGCTCCGGAATCGCCTGCGAAGACGCCCGCCCGTGAGGCAGAGCAGACCGCGGCCCGGCGGCCACAATGGTGTCAAACGACATCTTTTCAGCACCGGCCTTGCGCGCCTGCATCTCCAACTCACCCGCAACGAGGTTTTCGGCCACACCGGAACGAACTGCGCCGAGAGCAGACTGCAATAAGCCCGAGGCCAATAAAGCAGCAGATTTGATCCGATCGATTTCACCGGAATCTTTGATGGCCCGTAACTGCTCTATCACGCTTCCAGCAGGCTTCAACCGGACTTTATTTCCAAGGAGGGTGCGCACCTGCCCATGAATCTCGTAGGAAAGATACCCCGCCTCGAATCCTAAAATTTCGATCTCCGCCTTGCGCGCGCGATCACATGCCTCTACCAAAGCAGATTTCTTGGCGATCACTACCTTCGCACCCTGGACTTGTTCCGCCGCCTGCTGGGTATAGCGCCCGTCCGTATAAAAGAAGAGCTTCGGAGAGCGCGCACCCACAAGTACCAGCAATACGCCGGCGGTGCCGCTAAAACCGCAGAGATACTGCACGTTCGGCAGGTAGGTCACCAACAACGCATCAAGTCCGGCCTGACGAAGCCGATCGACGAGCTTTTTTTGCCGCGCAATGTAGTCCATGCAATTCAACAGTGTAGCAGTTTGATTTGCCGGTTCCCGGGACGAGTCCCTATAAAAACAAAATCCCCCGGAGACAAACTCCGGGGGATTCGTTTTCCAGTGTTTCTTTTTTCCAGCGTTTCTTTAGGAAACGACGATTTTGGGCGTGATGAAGAAGATCAACTCCTGAGTGCTGGTGTTGACCAACTTATGCTTGAAGAGATTGCCCAAGACCGGCAGGCTACCCAGGAACGGAACTTCGTTATAAGCAAGGTTGTTGGTGGTTTGAATGGCGCCACCAATGACGAGGGTTTGGCCATCGCTAACCAAGACCTGGGTTGTGGCCTGCTGGGTATTCAGGGTGGGGTTGATCTGCTGGCCGCTGATGGTGGTCAGGTCGACGGTAGTATTTTCAATGTCTACGTCGAGAAAGATCGTGTTTTCAGAGGTAATCTGCGGCGTTACCGTCAGCCGCAACAGCGCTTCAATATATTGAACCGTCGGCGGGCCTCCCAGCACGGCACCGGTAACCACCGGTACACGCTTTCCCTGCTTCATGACCGCCTTCGTGTTGTTTTGTGTGGTGATGCTGGGCCGAGAGAGGACCTTCAGCAAGCCACGACTTTCGGCGGCCGATAGAACAAGGTCAAGACGATAACGGTTCGTAAAATTGAGGAAACTCAGGCCGCTCGTCGGGCTAGCCGCAGGCAGGTTGGTAAACAAAGGAATTTGCTGCCCAGTACCGCCTTGCGTCGTAATAAACGTAGGAGTCGGAGCACCCGGAGGGGTGGTTACACTGATCGGCGAAGAGCCGAGATTCGGGTTACCACCAACAGCAGTTACCGCGTTGCCAAAGCCGAAAGCGATCTGCGTACCAATGTCGCGGATGAAACTTCTGGTTGCCGCTACGACACGGGCTTCAATTTGCACTTGCTTGGTCTTGGAGTCCAGTCCACGCAAAATTGCTTCAAGCTTGGGGAACGACGAGGGGATGTCCTCCACGATAATGGAGTTACTACGAGTATCGGGCACCGCATCGCCACGCTGCGTAAGGAATTTCTTGATCGTGGGTACGATGTCTTTCGCCTGTCCGTAGCTTAGATAGTAGGTATGAGTTTCTTTAGGGACGGCCAGCGCAATCGCATCCTGCTGTGCCCTGCGAGCATCCGCTTCGGCACGCAACGTGTCCAGCTTTGCAATTCTCAGGACATTCCCTTGCAGTTCGCACTCCAAGCCATTATTGCGCAGGACGACGGCCAACGCTTGATCCCAAGGAATGTCCTCCACATCGATCGTGAGGGACCCGGAGACACTAGGATCGAGAATTACATTCAGGCCGCTTAACTCGTGGATGAGCCGGAAGAAATCTTTCAGGTCGGCGTCCTTCAAATTCATGCCACCGATAATCTCTCCCGTAAAAGGACCGCTGGTGCAGTTCGTGATCCTCTGAACAGTTGCCGATGCCTGGGCAGGAGCGGGAGCGCCTTGCTGTTGTTGTTGTTGCAATGCGGCATTTACAGCTTCAGGTTTGGCCGCGATGCTTGCGCTGGCCACCGGCATATTGCTGCTGTAAGGCACCGTCACCGACTTTTCAAAATGCGATGCGGCCCTATCCGAGCGCGAATGCCCGCCGTTCTCCTCAGCCTGCGCTTGGAGGGCTTGGATGTGAGTACCCGCCGCACTCTGGGCCGTAGATACCGGCGTGGAGGGCGCCGCTCCAGCATTCATTTTTGCGGGGATGTTATCGCCTGACGTAACCGCCGGCACTGCCGCAATCGCTTCCTTAGCACCAGACAGAGACGAACCAGGCTGAGAGGCGGGCGCCGATGAGGCGTCTTTTAACCGCAAGATCAAATGATTGGCGGAAGGGACGACCTCAAAATCACGAGCACCAGCCATGTCCACGACGAGACGGGTGGTAGGCGGGGTATTTTGATAGCGCGCCACACGCACCTCCTTCACGTCGCCGCTGTTTACCTGAATCTCGCGGGAGCGTCCATCCAGCACCGAGTTGGGAATATCGAGCACCACCCGTTGAGGAGCGGTCAACCGCATCGTCTTTGCCGTCATAGGAGCGCTGCCGGTAATCTCGATATCGAGCCCCTCTTTGCCTCGAGCCACGGCTACATTGGTGATCCGGCTCAATTGCGACGCGCGGGGTAGAGCAGCATCAACTACAGAAGCTGGAACCACTGCCTTCGCCGATGCCGCGCGTACCTGAAGCTCCAAACCGCCTTCGGTTTCCTTCACCTTGACATCGGCGCCGCCAGCAAGGGCGAGCTCGACCCTAGCGACTTCGCCACCGCTCACGGAGCGGTATTCCGAAATCCGATAGGATTCAATTCCCGGGGTGGAAACCGCGTGCAGGGCCGAGTCCTGGGGTGAAACCGAGACTCCAGCCAGATCCACCAGCATCAGATTGGCGGAAGGGCGATACTCGGTGTGAGTGAATGTCCCAGTCGCGCGGATTGTCACCAGGCTGGCTGCATCGCGCTCCTCAACCCGAATGCCCGACAGTTGAGAGTCGGAGCCCGCGGCCAAGGTGGCCGCCATGCCCAGCAAAATGATTCCTAGTTGCTTATGCCTCATCGTCTTTTGTCTCCTCACGCCGGGCAGTCTCCCGCCCTGCGTGTGCGGCCTCCAATGGGAGCCGCATCGAATTAGCCCTACTGATTCACTACGCCTGGGTTCGAACTGAACAGTTACAGCTACCAGACAAAATTGCCAGCTATTACGAAACGGGACCGAGCCTCTTTACAATCTCTTTCGACGTTTCACGCCCGACAGCATCGGTTTCATACTGGCGGAAGATCACAGAATCGGTCGTAATCTTTTCAACAACCCCATTGAAGACCTGGTCGTTCTCCCTAAGGAAATAAACGCGACGTCCGGTATTGGCCACCACCGCCATCATCTTCCCTTCCAAGTCTTTGACGGTGCCTTGCAAAGTAAGTTCGGGAATGTAAAGGCAGCGTTTGCCTGTGGAACAACCCGGACCAGCCGGGGCTCCCACTACCGCCCGAACGGGACTCACAAATGGGTCACGCCGTCCGGCCGCCGAAGCTTTAATCGGCTTGGAGGCCGCCGAAGCGGCAGTCTTATCGGCACCAGGAGCAATCGCGGGGGTTGCAGCCTTTTTCTCCACCGAGGCAGGCTTGGCAAATGGACTCCTCTTCGGCTTGCCTGCTCCTTTCGCCGTAGCGCTTGTTTTCTCCGGCTGATTTGCCTTAAGAACCGGGATTGGCCCTTTCTTTGGCCGAGCTTTCACCGTTTGCGCTTGCGCCGTAACCGGTGATGGCGAAGCTTGTTTCACAATGGAAGGAGCCGCGCCACCCTTCACAATCGAAGGACTGGCTGTGACAGCCGGCGCTCCAGCCTTGCCCGTTGCCGCTTGATTCGAAGCTGTGGCTCCGGGCTTAGCCGCGTTGCCGGGCACGCCCGTAAGAGCGAGCGGCCTATTGGCGGCAGAAGGCTTTTGGCCACTCACCGAAGCGCCACTGGCATTCGCGGGGGAGGCAGGGTTACTTTGCGCCTTTGCGCCTTGACTCGTTGTTGCCGCAGGAGACGGCGTCGGCTTGGCCTGGCCGCTCGCACCCGAATTTTGCGCCATGGCAGCAGCCGCCAATAAGGCGACAAGCATCAATATGTGAATCAGCTTCATCTCAATTCCCTTATGCAAACCTATTACCTCTTCGGCGCCGGAGGCGCAGCAGACGTTTGATCATGGGTGTAGAACGTAGTCGCAGTGCAACTGGCCACGACCGTTTCGCCAGGAGCATAGGAATAGGTCATCTTCACCTTTGCCGGTCCGGTGGTTCTCGTGTTGCTCATCTGCAAGGTCGAGATGTTCACGATTCGGTCCAATTTGGCAATGCGATCGAAAAAGCTCATGACCGAGTAGTAAGGCCCGTCAATATCGATTTGAAAAGGCACTTCGGTATAAAACTCTTTGTTAGCTACCGGCATGGCGGTATAGCGCCTTAACTCGATGCCGGCGGCGCTTCCCGTGTCGTGCAACAGCTTGATGAATTTGTCCGCCTCTTTCTCGTCCGGCACGATCTGCTTTTGAACGTCCAGCTCACGCTGCAGCTCGACAATTTGCAGCTTGAGCTGAGCAAGTTTCGGCTCAAACTGGCGAAGCCTGTCGTTCTCAGCGTTTTTGTCCGCAACCTTCATCTGAAGCTGCTTGTTGTCCGCATTCAGCGGCCCAATTACCAAGTAGTAGAAAAGGCCCCCGCCAATCCCCACGATGAGCACGAGGATTCCCAGTTTCATCAGCCAAGACATATCATCCGTTTTTGCCATAAAAAACCCGTCCCTAATTAACGGTCATCCGTTCGCTTACGACTTCTTTTGTTCCGCCGCTTTTTCGCAAATCAGTTCGAACTTGAACGCCTGCAACTCGCGCATCTGCGAGTCCTGGGCCGTTTCCTTAATTTCCACCGACTTGAAAGCACCCGTCTTCTGCAGGTTCGCCATCAGGTCCGCGACAGAATTCGGACTCAACGCCATTCCCGTAAAATCGATGCTTCTGCCGTCGTCGGTCATCGCATCGAGCCAGACCGCGTCGGTGCTGTTGACCGTTTCGGCGACCAGGTTCATCAGGTTCAGCGGGCCGGCCTGCTGCGCGCGGAGCTGATTGATGACCTTGACCCTCTGCTCAAACTGATCGGCCTTGGCCTTGTTTTGCTCGTAATTGGCTTTCACAATCGCGAGACGCTGGTTTTCGATGGTGGCTTTCTGCAAGTCCGCGTTCAGGCGATCCTTGGTAGCCAACGCGGCATGGTAGAAATACCAACACACGCCAGCGGCAAGCAGGAACATCAAGAAGCCAACGAGAACGATATTCGGGCCGTCACCGCTGGAAACCGAGGGGGCCGCGGCACGCTTGCCACCACGCCTGGTCTTTGGAATTCCCAGTAAATTAATGCGAATCATAGGTTTTCAAAACTCCTGAGGGCCAAGCCCACGGCCACCGCAAGCTGTCCTGGGTTCTGCTCCAGAATCAAGCTTTCGGTCGAATCAGCCGGCGGGACAATCCGCTGAAATGGGTTCAATATCTCTACAGGCAGGGAAAATTCCTGCCGCAGCGCTTCAACAAGCCCCATGACCCTGGACGATCCGCCAGCGAGGTAAATGCGCTCGATATGCTCGCCAGACGCGGTTGCGCGGAAAAAGTCGAACGTCTTCTGAATTTCAAGAACGATAATCTCGGTGACCTGCTGGAGGATCGGCAGCTTGGCATCCTCGCTCACCGTGCCCACCTTCCTGCCGAGTTTGAGCGCTTCAGCATCGTCGAAGCTGAGATCAAGTTCCTTTTGGAGAGAGTCCGTGTACTGGTTGCCGCCAACGCTTACATCGCGGGTGAAAAGAGGCGTTGTGCCTTTGACAATGTTGATATTCATCACGCTGGCGCCGAGGTTCAACAACGCCACCGTGGAGTCATGCGCAGGCTGATAGTTGTACTCGTAGCAGTTCTGCAGGGCGAAGGCGTCAATGTCCACAACCGCCGGCGCTTTTCCCGCCAGAGAGAGCACGTTGGTGTAGTTCAGAATCTTGTCCTTCTTCACCGCCACCAAAAGAACATCCATCTGCGGGCTCGCATCGTCGGGATTCAGGATGTCGAAATCGACATTGACATCCATGATGTCGAAGGGTATGTGCTGCGCTGCCTCGGTCGTAATGCTATCCGCAAGCTCGGCTTCGCTCATGGGCTGCACAGAGATCCTTTTCACGATGACCGAGTGGCCGCTTACCGACGTAGCAACCTGCTTGGTCTTGATGCCGTGCTCGCCAAAGATTTTGCTGATCGCGCTGGAGACGCTTCCGGAGTCGACTATCATCGAGTCCACCACGATATCGCTGGCGAGAGGTTCCACGCCCAGATGCGACACCTGAATTTCCCCCTTAGAGCGCCTCAGCTCAATCGCCTTGATGCAACTGGACCCTATGTCCAATCCGACAATCGATTTTGCTGATCCAAACATTCCATCCGCCTTCGTAAGTTTGTTTTCCTGAATTTCCCGCTGTTAGCGTCCAACCGCGGCCCGCGCCGCCTTGGGCTTCTTCTTTGCGCTGCTCATGTTCATCGTGCTCTTTTGTTCCATCCACTGGTCCAGGATCGTCTTCTTGAATTTCCAGCGGTTCCCGAGTTTGAAAGCAGGAATCTTTTCCTCTGTGACGTACTTGTAAAGCGTGTCGGGACTGACCCCCAGGTATTGCGAAGCCTGGCGGATATTCATTACCTCACGCGAGTCTGCTGCCATAAATGTGTTGCCTTTCACAGTGGGTTGTCGGCCCCCTTCACACGAGGCCTGCGGAGAACATCCCTATATTCTTTTCTCGGGGGGGAAAACTTCAGGTCTGGCGAGTTATAACTGGGTTAACATTGGCGGGTCAAGCAGGAACTTCCGTTTTCTACCCGTAATCTCTGGATTTTCCACTGGTACATGCCCCTTTCATGCCAAGACAATCCTCAAAATCGTGTAGGCTCGCGTGATTGCCACCACAAGTTATTGTGGTATTAATGCACACGGTTCACAAATTTGCCTGAGAAGTTACTAAGGGCGCACTACTGGCCCCTGGGTTTACTCCGAAAGTAACCCCTATGACCATTCGATTACGGTGTACCCAGCATTGCTATTCCCTGTGGAGCGTGCTTCCGTGCAGCTTTCTTCGGCGGAAAGCCGCGACGCGTGTGACTTCCGGCCGCAGTTATCCCGATGATGCTCCATTGAGGAGCAATCCGGTTTTCATCGGTTGCCGACCGCAGAAGTGAAAAGAAAGAATGAAAGAAAAAGCAAGTTGGAAAGGCGACGTTTTCTTTTGCCGCTCGTTTCTTTGCTCCGTGGTTCTTGCTAGCCGCCTTTTCCAAGTTTGCGGCACAGGACGCCAAGCGTCTCCTGCTCATCGGGTGTGAGCCGACTCATGATCTCGGAGATCTGGCGCGAATGCTCAGGAAAGATCCGGGCAATTAGCTTGCGCCCAGCGGGGGTAATGGTCGCCATGGTAAAGCGTTTGTCGTCGCCTTCCTGCTTGCGCTTGGCAAGCCCACGCTTCTCCAGGTTGTCGACGACCAGTGTAAGATTCCCGCTACTCTTCAGGATTCGCCTTGCCAGATCGCCAAGGCATAAGGGACCAACGTGATGGAGCGCTTCCAAGACCGCAAATTGGCTGGTGCTTAGTCCCACATTATCCAGAGCGGTTTTCGTGTAGTTCAACGCCGTATTCGAAGCTCGAATCAGCTTGATGTACGTGCCTAGAGACAGTTCCTCTGCGGGCTCACCTTGATAGTTCTTGGCCATGTGTGTCCCAACATATTGGCTGGGTTTCAAAAAGACTGTCAAATGGAAAAAAGATCAGGTAAGCACGCTCAATAGTGCAGAGGACGGCACTACTTTTAAAGACCCATCCTTGTGGCGGGGATCCATTCCTTTTCTCGTTGGCCCCTTGATCCTTTGGCCCTTGCTCATTGGTCCTTGATCTTTGGAAAAGATTAGGATCACGGAGATGCAGCAGGGCTGGATCCTGCCTTCGGCGCTCACCGACTAGGGGGTTGCCACACACATCCAGAAACAGGCCGTCCATCGCCCTACGGTCACGGAAATCAAGAAAGGCTCCAGGTGGTCGCTTTGGAGCCTTTCTGTTACAAGGAGAAATCTAGTTTCAACAACGGGCTTTATCGAGCACGTCCATCCTACTGTATATCAAACTGCTCGGGGTGCAGCAGTGCATCGGACTTAACCAATATGGTGCGGCGGGTCAGCTCCTCCATCTCCTGCAGCCATTTGCCGGTGGTAGCTTTGAGCGCCTTAGCGACTTCGGGATTCACCCGCAGGACAACGTCGTGATCAAAGTGCTTGGCCATCTTGCGCATCTCAACATAGATTTCATTGCATACCGTGGTGACCGATTTAATCATGCCGGTCCCCGTGCAGGTGGTGCATTGCTGCCCCAATGTGCGCTCCAGAGACTGCTTGACCCGCTTGCGGGTAATCGCCACCAGGCCAAAGTCGTTGAACTGGAGCACCTTTGAAGGCGCGCGGTCGGCTTTGAGGGCCTCCTCCAGCGCCTGCATTACTTTCTGCCGGTTCTTGCGCTCATCCATGTCGATAAAGTCGATCACGATGATGCCGCCGAGGTCGCGTAACCTGATCTGGCGTACGATCTCCTTGATCGCATCCACATTGGTCTTCACGATCGTGTCTTCCAGGCGGGCAGTCTTGCCGACGTACTTGCCGGTGTTCACGTCGATGGCGACGAGAGCTTCGGTCTGATTGATGACGATGTATCCGCCACTCTTGAGCCAGACTTTCGATTTCAGAGCCTTATTGATCTCCTCGGAGACATTGAACTGCTCGAACAGCGGCGTCTCCTTGGTATAGAGCTTTACGCGCTTCACGAGCGACGGCTGGAAGCGGCTTACAAACCGCAACACCCGCTCGTATTCATGCTCGGTATCCACCCAGATTGCCGAGAAACTTGTCGTGACCTGATCGCGGAGAATCCGTTCCACCAGATTAAGATCGTGATAGATCAACGCCGGAGCCTTGGATTTTTCCGCACGGCCACGAATTTCCGTCCAGAGATTAATCAGGAAGCGGATGTCGGCGCGCAAATCTTCCTCGTTTGCGCCGGCCGCCGCAGTACGAACGATGAAACCGCCATGAGAATCTCCACGCTCACTAAGGACAATTCTCTTCAGTCTCTGACGCTCCTCGTCCGAAGCAATCTTGCGCGAGACCCCCGTGTGATGCACGGTCGGCATGTAGACCAGGAAGCGTCCCGGCAGAGCAATGTGGCTGGTAATCCGAGCGCCCTTCTTGGCAATCGGCTCCTTAGCAATTTGAACCAGAATCTCCTGGCCTTCTTTCAGCAGGTCGGCAATCGCCGGCATGCTCCGCTGGACCTGCTGACGATGGGGCCGACCGCGCATCCGCCGACCACCTTTACGTCCCCGGCGATCGACTCTCCGGTCGGTCCGCTGCTGATAACCGGCATTACCTCCGGAGGTGCGCATCGCGGCGTTGGTTCCTTCGAGTTCCTCTGCGTCTTCAGCTCCTTCGGCTTCGTCCGCGTCGTCGGTTTCCCGGGATGTTCCTTCGGCCAAGTCTAGTTCCCCGTCTTCATCCTCGTCGGAGTCGCCTGAATCGAACTCCGCGGAGTCCAACCCTTCGGCTTCGTACTGGCCGGTTGCAAGTTCCTCGGTATGCGCATCGCGAACGGCTTCGGTAATCTGGCGTCCCGCCGGAATCAGTTGATCGTCGATCGGTTCCAGCTCTTCCTCTTCCAGTTCCTCGAAGTCGGCCAGATCGGGATGCTCCTCAAATGCGAGCAACTCGCTCTCTCCTTCTTCGATTTCCTCTTCTTCGACGACGCCTCGGCTCGCGTCATACCAGGTACGCGAAGGCGGTATTTCAACCTTAGTTGGTGCGACCTCGGCTCCACTATTCTCAAGACCACCATTTTCAAAACCAGCGTTCTCAAAACCATGGCTACCTTCAAAACTATGGCTGCCCTTCCCTCCATCGCCAATATGATCTTCCGTAGGGATGGACGCCTCGGCGGCCGCATCCTCCGCAATGTGCGGGATACTCCGAGGGTGTACGCCGGAGTCTTCCGGCTCATGCAGGCCATGATTTTCGGCAACATGCTTTTGGGAATCGGCTCGGTGCGCTTCGGCTTCGAGATGGCCAATGGGCGCATGAGCAGAATCTTCTTGCGTGTGCTCAACTTTTGCCGATTCTCCCTGCTTGCGTCCCGCTTTCTTATCTTTATCTTTCTCGGCGGCGGGCTCGGCGATGGTTGGGACCGAGAACGGCAAGACATGGGTCGCTTTCACCGAGGCTTCACGGTCCCCCTCGTCATCCGTTTCATGTGTTTCACGAGTTTCATGATCGTGTTGCCCTGCTTCGTGAGCCATGTGCGGGCCATGCTGTTCTGCGCCGGCCACTTGCTCGTTCCCGGAGCTGGCGATTGAGGCGTCAGCGCTTGCAGGATGAGACAAATCCGTGGCTGGTTCTTCGCTATGCACCCCTGCGCTATGTACACCCACGCTATGCACACCGACATGCCCGCTTTCTTGGGCGACCGGCAGCGCATGCTCCTGCGGCTGCTCCTCTGCTTCCCTGGATACCTTGGCAGGCGAATCTTTTCCACCTCGATACTTAGCCAGTGATTCTCCAGGCAACACCATTGCGTCCGGGGAAAGCTGCACCGAACCCAATGTGTACTCCGTAGAGGGCCGCGTTCTATGCGGCGATACGTTCTGCGTGGGCTGGACGGGAGCCACCGGCTGCGGCGCGGACTGCGGCTGATATTTCGATATCGATTCTCCGGGGAGAACCATCGGCTGGCTGTGGGATGGGTAAGTCTTCCCCGAAGTTTGCGATCCTGCGGGCTGCGCCGGTACGGGAGCCTGCGGCTGCGGCATAGACTCGCGCACATGCTCACGCGGCTCCGCTTCCGCGTCTTCCTTACGCGCAACCTCCTGTGGTTGAGCTTCACGCTCAGGACGATCCCGGTCCGTGCGATCACGATCTCCAAATCGACCGCGACCGCGACGCCGACGGCCACGCCACTTGCGCGCCCCGCCTTCGCGATCCTCCCGCTGCGTTTGCGCATCGCCACCTTCCGCAGTGGCTTCGAGAGCCTCGCCCTCTTCCTGTTCATCGTCTTCCTCGGCCGCTTCCATAGGAGGAAGGACATCTTCCGCTTCAACCGGCCCCACCTCAACTTCGGTGCGCGCCTCACGCGCTTCGCGATCGGGGATTTCTATGACCTGGGGACCATGGGAGCGCGAAATAACCTGCTCCAGCGCTTCAGCATCGTCATCTTCTTCCAAAAGGAAATCGGAGACATAGAGGAAGGCGTCACGATCCAAGCCGATATTGACAAAGGCGGACTGCATGCCGGGAAGCACGCGGGTTACACGCCCTTTGTAGATCGAGCCGGCAAGGGTGTACTCATTTTCCCGCTCGAAATAAACCTCGTTTAGTTGGTCTTCTTCGACCACCGCGACTTTCGTCTCATGCGGAGTCGACGACACATACAATTCTTTTGACATTGATGTTTCTCTCCGGCCTGGCAATGGCCAGACCACCGGAACCGGGGACAAAGCAGGAAGGAATCAGAGCGTCAGCCAAGACGCACTGGGACTACGCAGCGCCGGACTAGCGCCGCACAATCGACTTGCAGTGCTGAGAAATTCAACCAGGTTCGTACGCAGAAGATGTGCAGGACTTCCGGGGAGCCCTTCGCTCCGGAAGCTACTCGACTCTGCCTGTGACTTTTTGGAAAAATCTTTTTGCACCTTTGCTTTGCCGGGTTTGTGGCCACTCAGCTTTTCGCGGGGCCGTTGCCCGCCCGACAACGCTGTCTCTGAATTCGTTCCGCCGTTCCTTCGGAACCGGCTTGCCCTTCATTTACGCGAGGGCACAACGTTAAATAAATTCACTTCAAAACGCGCTATCGAAGCGCCCGACTCCCATTGGAAAAAGCTTTCATCGCAAAAGCTTGAATCTCAAAGCTTCAGTTCACAAAGCGGCGCATGCGGATATTCATGACGATACCCAGCGCCAGAAACATGAACAACATCGAAGAGCCACCATAACTCATCAGGGGCAGGGGGATACCGGTAACCGGCATAAATCCCACCACCATGCCCGCATTTACCAGGACGTGAAACAGAAGCACTGCCACTACGCCCATCACCACAAAACCCCCGGCACGATCTGGCGCCGTTTGAGCGTTGTGGACTAAACGCGTCAACACCATAAAGTATAGCAGCAGTAAAGCCACCGCGCCGACAAAGCCATGCTCTTCCGACCAGGCGGCGAAAATAAAATCGGTATGCGGCTCGGGCAAGAATAACCCTTGTGTCTGCGTGCCTTTGCGCGTTCCTTTCCCCCAAATTCCTCCCGAACCAACGGCGATCTTCGATTGCTCAAGTTGATACCCCGCCTTCTGCGGGTCGGCGGCAGGATCCAAAAAGCTGGTGAGGCGCTGCTTTTGATACGGCTTAAGGCCAAAGCTCCAGACGGCTGGAGCCAGGACCCCAGCAATCAGCAAGATGGCTGCCGCGTGGCGAAACTGAATTCCCCCTAGAAACAAGGCCATTACCACTACGGGCACGTAGGTGAGAGCCGTGCCAAGGTCGGGTTGCTTCAGAACCAGCAACATCGGCACAACGGCAATCAGACCGGCCTTTACCACGTCCGAAAGAGAGGCCGAACGCTCATGCAGTTCGTTGAAATACTTTGCCAGCGCGAGAATCAGAACCAGCTTAACCCACTCGGAGGGTTGAAAGTGCTGTCCGGTGCCGAAGTCGATCCAGCGTTTCGCGCCCAGGTGTTTTTTTCCGAGAACCAGAACCAGGACCAGCGAAACTACCGAGACCACGTAGAACCATGGAGAACTCTCGAGCAAGACTTGATAGTTAATCAGGCTCATGATGCTCATGAGGACAAGCCCGCCGAGAATCCAGTAGATTTGCTTGACGGGCGCCTTGGCAAATTGCGTGCCATAGGTGGTGCTGTAGATCTCGATCACGCCAAGAGTGCAGATCAGCAGGACGAAACCCAGCAGGACCCAGTCGAACTCCCGAAACCATTCACCACCGCGAAAACGCATCATGGGCGCTCTCCCGAAACTGGCTGCGAGACTTCCGCCGCCGGGAGCACCGCGGCCAAAGCCGCCGCAGAACCGTTTTTGCGCGCCGGCTTGCCGGTCTTTACAAGAAGAGTGCCGCCTTGCAGGTGGCCGGGAAATTCATCCGCGGTTTGGTTCTCTCCGTTCTTTGCGCCATCGGTACTATCAGCGTTATCGGCGTCAGGCCGGTTCCAAAGAGCTGCCATCGGCACGGAATCGGGATTGACCTTGTCACTGAACAGCATGGGATTGTTCCTGATGCGGCGCTGTTTCTCGACATAAGCCTTAATAATCTGCGAAGCGATGCGCGCGGCAAGATAGCCGTGCTCCCCCTGCTCCAGAAGAACCGCCACAACAACCTCGGGATTTCGCCTTGGCGCGACACCGACGAACCAACCGTTGTCCTTGAAACCCGATCCAGCACCCGCCTTGCTCTTTCTCAACGTATTGCTAATGACCTGGGCGCTGCCGGTCTTCCCGGCAAAGTCAATGCCTTGGAGGTGGGCGCTCGGCGCCGTACCTATCGGGTTCACGACCCCAGCCATGGCATCGGTAATGATCGTCCAGTTCTGAGGATCAATCGGCAGACGCACCGTTTTTACCGGAGTTCTCATTCCTTCGGGAAGCTGATCGGGAGCGACTACGTGAGGACGATAAAGGACGCCTCCCATGGCGATACCACCTATGGCGCGCGCCAACTGAATCGGCGTGGTGGCTACGGCTCCCTGGCCAATGCCAACCGAGATCGTTTCGCCCGCATACCACTTTTGCCGGAAATTCTTGATCTTCCATTCCTCGGAGGGCATTACGCCGCTAGCTTCATTTGGAAGGTCGATGCCGGTTTTTTGTCCCAAGCCAAAGGCCATGGCCCACTTTGAGATCTTCTCAATCCCAAGGCGCTCCGCCAATGTATAGAAGAAGGTATCGCAGGACTGGTAAATGCCCTTAGAGATATCCACGCCGCCGTGGACGCGATGTTCGGCGGTCACCCAGCACTTAAAGAACCTTCCATAAAATACGCCGCCACCCCCACAATTGACGTGCAGATTCTGGGCAATTCCTTCCTGCATTCCGGCCACCGACATGATGATCTTAAACACCGATCCAGGAGCCAACTGCGCCTGAATCGCCTTGTTCAACAAAGGGTGCGCCTCGTCCGTTACCAACCGCTTCCACTCCTCCCGCTTGATCCTTACCGCAAAATCGTTCGGATCGAAGATCGGTCGGCTGACCATCGCCAGCACCTCACCCGTCCGCGGGTCCAGCGCCACTAAGGCTCCGTTCTTCCCCTCCAACGCCTCTTCCGCCGCGATCTGTAAGTCCAGGTCGATTGTCAGCTTCAATGGCTTCCCGACCACCGCAGGCTCCTGGCTTAGCCTTCCTCCTTCCGCCTGCCCGACTTCCCGCCCCTTGCTGTCCACCTGCACCAGCCTCGATCCATCCTTCCCCATCAGGATGTCGTTGTATTGCTGCTCCAGTCCCGACTGCCCCACTATCGC
>Ga0070734_10001420_pt1 | contig 35013 bp, 26 predicted proteins | sample Coa_R1_8_FD_66444 | JGI IMG/M metagenome (GOLD analysis project Ga0070734, IMG submission 66444) | Surface soil microbial communities from Centralia Pennsylvania, which are recovering from an underground coalmine fire - Coalmine... | ecosystem: Environmental > Terrestrial > Soil > Unclassified ...
ATATAAAAGCTTATCACAATTATTTTCATGACAACAACTTTAAAAATTTTGCAAAGGCAGGAAGCTTTGGAACTTACTGGGGCGTTGGCAATGCAGCGCCGGGAAGCGGTGTGATCATACTTGCAGCATCAAATATTGAGTTGTATGAAAACAAGATCATTAACAACAACACTTCTTCTATCATCATTGCATCTGGTTTTGCGGTAGACGATAAAGCTGCTGAAAAAATAAACGACACTTATTTTCCTATTTCTTCCAATATCAAAATCTATAATAACACGATGCAGATGGGAGATAAATTTCCGGAAGCTGCATATCAACATCATATCGGAAAATTATTAGTAGGTATTGAAGAGAAACTTAAAGCGCAGGATACATCCAGAAAAAATATGCGTATCCCATTTATTATGTATGATGGTATTTCGAAAAATATATTGACAAAACAAAATGACTTGAACCCTGATTCAATCTGCATTTCACAACAAGGCAGCAATTTATTCGTGAATTCGGACTTTATAAATATTGCTGATCAGAAGAAATGGCATCCTGATACGAATATGGCGCCTTACGTTTGCAGATAATATTTAGTAGAACGAATTTTATTGTGAGAATGATTTTAATTTTTAAAGTGAAAAAGATTTTCTTATACGGCAGTTTAATTTCCCTTTCTGTATTTATTTTTTCTTTTCTTATTGAAAGTTGTAAGCAATCAGAAAAAAAACAAACTGCATCTTCTGGTGGTTTTGAGTTCAAAGAAAAATTATCAGAATATGGTTTTTTCAAAAACGATTTGAAAAAGCTTGATCCGATCAATGGGCAAGTAATTCGTTATGAGCTCATCACTCCATTGTTCACGGATTATGCAGTGAAAGACCGTTTCATTGTTTTGCCGAAAGGGAAACAAATGAGTTATACTGCAAGCGGTGTGTTTGATTTTCCGGATTCGACGATCATCATAAAAAATTTTGCGTACCGCGATTCGTTGCATCAAAAGATAATGATCGAAACAAGATTGTTGGTGAAAGATCCTGCAGATCATTCCTGGAAAGTGATGGATTATGTGTGGAACAAAGAACAAACGGATGCAGAGAAAACGATCATCGGTGCATCTGTTCCAATAAAACTGAGAGATGATAATGACAATCTGATTTCAACCGTGTACAAAGTGCCAAACACCAACGATTGCAAACGTTGCCACAACAATAATAATATTACCACGCCGATCGGACCGAAAGCAAGGAATTTAAATTTCACATTAGCTGGTCAAAAAGATAATCAGTTAGCACAATGGGCATCAGGTGGATGGCTCAAAGAATTACCGGAATTAAATAAAGTGCAACAACTGCCCGATTGGAAAGACAGCATTCATTATTCGCTTGAGCAGAGAGCACGAGCTTATCTCGATGTGAATTGTGCGCATTGCCATATTAAAGGCGGCGATGCATACAACACAGGGTTGTTTTTAAATTATGATGAAACAGATGCATTTCATATTGGTGTGATGAAAGAACCCGTTTCTGCAGGTGGCGGCGCCGGTGGTTTGAATTATGATGTGATACCAAAGAATTATCCAAATTCTATTTTGGCATACCGGATGAACAGCACAGAGCCGGGAACAGCCATGCCGGAACTCGGTCGATCATTAGTTCACAAAGAAGGAGTGAGGCTGATACAACAATGGATCAGCAAAATGAAATCAAAATAGCATATCATTTATCATCAAACATTGTCCGGCAAAGGATGTTGCCATGGCGAGCGATAATCTCTCATCAATAATTTAGTTGCTTCTTCATCATTGATGATAATGCGTTTCACAGGATCATAACTAAGTGGACGTTTTAATTGCATTGATAAATTTGCGATGATGCAGCTTGCAGTTGAGATATGCCCCTGTTCAATATCTGCAACAGGTTTGATGCCTTTATCAATTGCTTCAATAAAATTGAGCATATGCCTTCGCGTTGCGGATGCTACATGTAATTCAATATCCGGCTCTTTCAAATCTTCAGGATATTTTTCTTTTTCCCATAACAAATCGCCATGTAATTTTTTGCCATCGCCATTGGGAATAAAATCATATTTCCACACATCGCAGCAAAGCGTTCCTTTTTCACCGTAAATTTTATAAGCCCAGGGATAATCAGGGTCGACAGGAGTTCCCCATGTCCGGTGTTGCCAAACGCAATCTAAATCATCATAAGCGAAAACTGCGGTCTGTGTATCCGCAATATTGCTCTTGCCGGTTTTGTACGTATATACGCCACCGTTAGAGAAAACAGTTTTTGGCCAGCCAAGCCCGAGCATCCATCGCACGGCATCGAACATGTGAATGCACATATCTCCCATAATTCCATTTCCATATTCCATGAATGCCCGCCACCAGCCGCGGTGAGGCAGGCCATCATAAGGCCGCAATGGTGCAGGGCCTGTCCACATTTCATAATCAAAAAAATCTGGCACTGGTTGCAGAGGTGGGATTGCATTTGATCGCATGTGATAATAACAGCACATTTCGACGTGGTGGACTTTGCCTAATAATCCTGCGTCTACAATTTTTTGTTTTGCCTCTACCAAATGCGGAGTGCTTCTTCGCTGCGTGCCTACCTGCACGGTGCGATTGTATTTTCTTGCAGCCGCAAGAATAGCTTCGCCTTCCATCACATCTCTGCTGATTGGTTTTTGCAGATAAACATTGGCTCCGGATTTTATTGCATCTATTGCCTGCAGTGCATGCCAGTGATCCGGAGTGCCGATCAAGACGATATCAGGTTTTGTTTCTTTGAGCATGTTGCGGTAATCGCCGAAAGTTTGAAGGCTTTTTTGTTGTTTTCTTGCATTCACCATTTCGGCGGCTTGCTTCAATTGATGCGCGTCCACATCACAAAGGCCAACTATATTAACCGGAGCAACTTGCATTAATCGAAACAGATCGCTTTTCCCATACCAGCCTGTGCCGATGAGCGCCACGCGTTTTGTGTCTGTGCCTGCAAAAGATAAATAAGGACGTATCGCGGACGCTGCAAGCAGCATCGAACTGTTGCGCAGGAAATGGCGGCGATCAGTTTTATTTTCTCGCATGTATATGGATTTTATTTTTATGATTCTTTCTTATTAAAGATAAGTGCTTCATTAATTTGAAAATAATTCTATCATTGCTGATTAGATTTTACTAAATTTAGATTTTAATTCGCATAGACGAATTTTAAAACCTTCCTGTCAAAAAATAGTTGCTGCCCTTTCTGTATTTAATCTCTTTCATACTCTGTTAAATAATGATAATCCCAAAAGCCTGCTTTGCTTTGCATGAGAAAATTTATGTATTGCTGTTTGCAATCATTGTTTCTTTCAGCTTATTTCCATCTTCATTATGTGCACAAAATGCTATCGAGAAAGGTTTGCCTTTTGTTACAAACTTCTACCCAAAAGATTATCAATTCGGCGTGCAAAACTGGTGCGCCGTAGAAGATGACAGGGGCTTCATGTATTTTGGCAATGCCAGTTATATCATGCAATATGACGGCGTAAAATGGAAAAAAATACCTACCCGGCCACAAGGTGCATTTGGCGCAACAAGAGGCCTTGCTAAAAATAAAAAAGGAATTATTTATTATACTGCACCAAGCGATTTCGGATTTCTTTCCATCGACGATAGCCTGGGACAAATGAAACCACATTCTTTGCTCAGCTACATCCCTAAGGCACAGCGAGACTTCAATGATGTAAAAACAGTGCTTGTAACAGAAGATGGCTTTGTTTATTTCCAATCACGCGAGCGTATATTTCGTTTTAAAGAAGATGCTTCAGGCAAAATTATTCAGGGCAGCCTGAAAACGTGGGATCCCAAGAGCAAGTTCATGTGGGCGTTTTATGTGAACGGGGAATATTATGTGCACCAGCAGAATGCTGGTTTGTATAAAATGAATGGCAATGATTCTTTTGAACTGATACCGGGCAGTGAATTTCTGGGCAAAGAGCGAATGCAGGTGATGGTTCCCTACAGCACCGGAAAAGACAATAACAAACAATTTGTTGCGGGCATGTTTTATAGTGGTCTTTATTTGTTCGATGGAAAAACATTTAGCCGTTTCCATGCAGAAGCTGATTCTATATTAAAATCTACTTTATATGCGGGCGTTCTTTTGAAAGATGGAACTTATGCATTTGCTACCGCGGGCAAAGGACTTGTAATCATGGATAAAGATGGTCATACCTTACAATTGGTGAACCGTAAATCGGGCCTGCAGGATGAATCTATTTATGGGCTTTACCAAGACACAAAAGGCAACCTATGGCTTGCGCTCGACAATGGCATTTCACGAGTGCAAACTTCTTCACCATTCACTCAATTCACTGCACAATCAGGGATTAAAACACAAGCACTTGCCGTGAACAGGTTTGAGGGAGATTTATATCTTGGCACAACAAATGGCCCGCTTCGTTACAACAGCCACACAACTATGTTCGATCATATGGATGAAGTGAGCGTCAATCAGGTTTTTCAATTTCTGAACGATCATGATCAGATGCTTATAGCTACGGAGGGCCTCTATGCGGTGAAGAATAAAAAAACAACTTTGATAGCCGCTTCAATCGGTGGCAACCTTCAATTGTCATGCTTATTTATCCCAACAAAATATCCGAACCTGCTTTTTGCGGGGGAATCTATCAATGGAATGGCAGTGTTTGAAAGAAAAACAGTTTCCGATCAATGGAAGCACATTGGCTATTTCCCCGGCGCTGCAAGTCAGGTATGGTTTTTTTCGGAAGATAAGGATGGCACCATTTGGGCAGGCACGCAAAATGATATTATTTATAAAATCAATCCTGTTCTTGATAAAGATGGTTTTATTGATCTGAAAAATTCGCATGCAGAAGGATATGGAAGAGCGGATGGGATTGGCGCAGGAGGCGGTTTTGTTACTCCCATACATGGAGAAACATTTTTTCCGTGCGATTCTTTGATGTATCGGTTCAATAAAAAGGCAAACCGCTTTTATGCAGACACAACTTTTGGAAATCTTAAACTCGCTTCACACGATGAAGCAACTGCAGTATTAGAAGACAAAGAGGGAAGAGTGTGGATACAATATGCTAAAAAATTATTGATTGCCATTCCACAGGCAGATGGAAAATATAAGCTCGATACTACTTCACTGTTGCCCATCAACGATAGATTAATTTCTCAGTTTTATATTGAGGATAATGGGATAGTTTGGATGCCAACTACAGAAGGGCTTATCAGGTATGACCAAAAAATGCAGGTAAGCTATGACCAAAGTTTTAAGCTTTACGTGACACATGTGAGCGCAGGCGATAAAGTGCTGAACCCTGAAGCAAGTGATAGCAGCGACAGCAGGAAAAAAACAAGCGTAGCATACAGCGATAATAACCTGCGCTTTGATTATGCCTCGCCATTTTATGAGCAGGAAAATAAAACACAATACCAAACAAAGCTGGAAGGTTTTGATACAGACTGGAGCCAATGGGGAAACAACTCTTATAAAGAATATACCAATCTTTCTGAAGGCACATACCGCTTTCATGTTCGTGCAAAAAATGTTTATCAAATTATTAGCGGAGAAGCTGTTTATGCTATCACCATAAATCCTCCATGGACAAGAACATGGTGGGCGTATTTATTATATGCATTTGCAGCCCTTGCGATTGTGTATATAATAATTCGCTATCGCACAAAAAAATTGCATGCGCAAAGAATAGAACTCGAACAAAAAGTACAGGAGCGCACACATGAAGTGCAGGTGCAGGCAGAGGAATTGACAACGGTAAATCAGATCAGTCAGGCACTGGCATCGCAATTAGAGCTTAATGATCTGATTAAATTAGTCGGAGATGAGATGCGTCAGGTATTCAAAGCAAATATTGTTTATCTGGCGATGCTTGATAAGAAAAATAACATCATCAACTTTCCATATCAATATGGCGAAGATTTGCCTCCCATGAAATTTGGTGAAGGGATCGCTTCTAAAATTCTTACAACCGGAAAACCAATATTATTAAATAAAAATATTGATAAAGAAATTTCTCAGCTCGGTATTCAGCGGTTAGGATTGCCATCTGCATCTTACCTCGGAGTTCCCATCCCGATCGACGATGAAATTATTGGCGTGCTAAGCGTGCAAAGCACTACTAAAGAAAATTATTTCGATGAGAAAGATCAAAGGTTATTATCAACGATTGCAGCAAATGTTGGCGTTGCGCTGAAGAAAGCAAGATTGTTTGAAGAAGTGAAGCACGCAAAATTAGAAGCAGAAGAAGCAGGAAGAAATGCAGAAAGAGCCAATGAAGCAAAGAGCGCTTTCCTTTCAACCGTGAGCCACGAATTAAGAACGCCATTGACTTCTGTATTAGGCTTTGCAAAAATTATTAAAAAGCGATTAGAAGAAAGGATATTTCCTGCAACAGATAAGTCAGATCCTAAGACGGAAAAAGCAATCGGTCAGGTTTCTGAAAATCTGAATGTAGTTATTTCTGAAGGAGAAAGATTAACGCATCTTATTAACGATGTGCTGGATCTTGCGAAAATTGAAGCAGGCAAGATGGAATGGAACATGGAAAATGTTTCCATGGCAGAAATTGTTGATCGCGCAATTGCTGCAACATCTTCTTTATTCTATCAGAAAAATATTGTGCTGGAAAAATTTATTGAGCCTGATCTTCCAAAAATCACCGGCGACCATGACAAATTAATTCAGGTAATCGTTAACCTGATTTCCAATGCAGTGAAATTTACAGAGCAAGGTTCTATCTCCTGCAATGTAAGTATCAAAGGCAGTGAAATTATTACAAGCATCAAAGACACAGGAATTGGTATCGCTCCAAAAGATCAGTCTGCTGTCTTTGAACAATTCAAGCAAATTGGCGGAGATACATTGACTGACAAACCGAAAGGTACGGGTCTTGGTCTTCCTATCTGCAAAGAAATTGTTGAGCATCATGGTGGTCGCATCTGGCTTGAAAGTGAGCCTGGTAAAGGCAGCAATTTTTCATTTGCATTGCCTATCGTTGCGACTACTGTAGTTTCATCTCCGATCCACCTTGACGCATTGGTGAAGCAATTGCGCGAACAGATGGCCCAATCTAAATTTAATAGCAGAGATGGCAACGCAACAATACTGATCGTAGATGATGATGATTCTATCCGCTCATTGTTGCATCAGGAATTTTCTGATGCCGGTTATCTGGTGGAAGAAGCAACGAACGGAAAGGAAGCATTGACAGTTATACGCAATCATCGCCCCGATCTGATTGTGCTGGATGTGATGATGCCTGAAATGAATGGATTTGATGTTGCAGCTATCCTTAAAAATGATCCTCAGACGATGGACATTCCGATTATTGTTCTTTCTATCGTTCAGGATAAAGCGAGAGGTTACAGGATTGGCGTTGACCGTTATCTCACAAAACCAATCGACACAGGAAAATTATTTACGGAGGTCGGCACTTTATTAGAGCAGGGAAAATCAAGAAAAAAAGTGATGGTGGTGGATGAAGATACTGCTGCTGTGAAAACATTATCAGATGTGCTGCAGGCGAAAGGTTATCAGGTGGTTGAATCGGACGGAAAGGAACTGGTAGAAAAAGCAATTGCGTCGCAACCGGATATTATCATTTTGAATTCAGTCTTTTCCGGCAAACAGGAAGTAGTGCAAACGCTTCGTTTCGAAAAGGGATTGGAAAATGTGTTGTTTCTGATTTATCAGTAAAAATATTTTAATAAAAGAAAACAGACAATAAGAAACCGATGGAACAAAAATTATTAATTGTAGATGATGAACCGCATATCAGGATGTTGATAGAACAAACGCTCGAAGAACTGGAAGATGAAGACGTGACTTTTCTCACCGCAGACAATGGAGAAGATGCACTCGAAATTATCAAGAAAGAAAAACCTCAGCTTGTTTTTTTAGATGTGATGATGCCAAAGATGAATGGGATGGAAGTTTGCAGAAGAGTAAAGAAAGAACTTGTTTTAGATGATGTTTATATTGTTTTGCTCACTGCAAAAGGGCAGGAGCTTGATCGACAAAAGGGCAGTGAGGTTGGAGCTAATGTGTACATGACAAAACCTTTCGATCCGGAAGCAATTCTTTCAAAAGCCAAATCAGTGTTGGGCTTATAACAGGCTTCATCCATTTTAGACTTTTCCTTTGAACACATAATGCTAGCTCGCCATGAATGATTTTTTCTTTTTCAAATCATGCCACGGATAAATCTCAGAAATATTCTCGTAAAGAATAATGAAACGAACGCATTGCTTCATTCATTGATCAATGAATTAAAGGCAAACATATTTATTGAAGATGATGCTCAGAAAATTTTATTTGGCAATCATACCGATGCGGCCTCACATCACGAGGTGATTAAATTAGACGATGAAATTATTGGTTGGGTGAAAGGCGATGATAAAGCTCCCACGATCACATCTCTCATAAATTTATTACTCCAAAAAGAAATCGAGAAAAAAAAGATTGGAAGCGAAATTTTGATGCTGTATCAGGAAGTGAACCTGATTTTTAATTTCTCAGAAAAACTTGCACAGACAATTGGGCAAAATTCCATTGCAGAGATCACGCTTGATGAAGCGATGCGACTTATAAAATCAGATAACGGGATCATTATTTTGTGGGACGAGAAATCCAGCCAGTTGGAAGTGCTGGCTTCTTCGGGAAGATTTTTTTCCAGGGAAAAAATGAAAGCAAACGTCGACCTGTTGCTGCATCTCTCGCATAGCGGACAATCTGAAATTGTAGGAGATGTTTCTGCATTGAAAGAAGCGGGATTGATTATGCCGGAAGTGCAGTCGTTGATTTATGCTGCCTTGAAAGTGAAGCACAGAGTAATGGGCGCTATTGTGCTTGCCAGCACAGATGATGTTCAATATTCAGCCGCAGATTTAAAATTTTTAATTACGCTCGCTCTGCAATCTTCTTCTGCCATTGAAAGTGCCATTCTTTATGAAAGAAATATTCGTGAAGCAAAAGAAAAGGAGGAAGCGATGCGGCGTATTTATGAAATCACGAATAAGTTTGTTCCGCATGAATTTATTAAATCGCTTGGAAGAAAAGTGATCACCGATATTCAACTCGGTGATCAGGTAGAAAAAATAGTGACTGTTCTTTTTGCAGATATTAGGGACTATACAACATTGTCTGAGAAAATGACGCCTGAAGAAAATTTCAGTTTCGTTTCTTCATTCAATGAAAAGATGGGACCAATCATCCGTCAGCATGATGGTTTCATAAATCAATATCTTGGCGATGCCATCATGGCTATTTTCCCAACAAATGCATTTGATGCGCTTATGGCAGCTATCAAAATGCAAAAAGCTGTCAGGGAATTTAATGTGAGCCGCGTACTGAAGAAAAAAACTCCGATAAAAATCGGGATTGGGTTACATACCGGGCCATTGATTATGGGCATCACCGGGGACAAGCAACGAATGGATGCGACTACGATTTCTGATACGGTCAATACTGCTTCCAGATTAGAAACACTCACTAAATATTATAAAGGGGATATTTTATTGAGCGAGGACAGTTTAAAAAATATGAGTGATAATGAATCTTTTCATCTTCGCCATCTTGGAATGGTGCAGTTAAAAGGAAAGACAAAACCTGTTGCGATTTATGAATGCTTCAATGGCAGTGATGAAAATAACATTCAAAAAAAATTATCAAGCCTCACTCTTTTCAATCAGGCTATGTCTGATTATCTCAATAAATCTTTTGCTGAAGCAAGTACTAAATTCTATCAGGTGCTGGAAATACATCCTGATGACATGACCACAAAACTATTTTTAAGCAACGCACATCATTACATCACTAACGGAGTTCCTGAAAACTGGACTGGCATAGAAAAAATGCACAGTAAATAACTAAAAGAATTACCAAGACCAACCCCTGATTTGGAAAAACAACACTAATCGATCACTAATTGATAATAGGTAATTCCATAAAAAATTATTTTATGGCTTGCAATTTGCTTACCTTAATCAACTAAAACATTGCATTATGAAAAACATTGTCTCTAACAAATTCTTTTTAGCTATTCTTTTTTTAGCCGGATTTTCTTCAAAAACATTTTCTCAAGCACTGACAACAGAAGATATCAAAGCCCAAATGGTGAAGGAATGGGAAAGAGCGAAATCTTACACTGATGAGTACCTGAACACGATGCCTGCTGACAAATACACATTCAGGGCAGTTCCTGTTGACAGCGTTAGAAATTTTGCCCAGCAAATGCTTCACCTTGCTCAGGGCAATTGCTTTTTAATGGCAAAAGCAACAGGGGACACGCCGCCTGCATTTGCAAATTCTAATCTGGAGCACAGTGCATCTGCACAGACCAAAGATTCTGTGATGTATTATGTGAATGCCAGCTACGATTTCTGTGCGAACGCAGTAAAAAATTCAGACCTGAACAAATGGGGCGAGAAAATAAAAATATTTGGCATGGAAGCAACCAGGTATGCGATGATGATTAAGACTTTTGAACATCAGACTCACCATCGAGGCCAGACAACGATATACATAAGAGTAGCAGGCATCAAACCACCACAGGAAAAATTATTCTGATAAATTAAGCACACGAAATAAAAAAGCTGATGAATATTTCCATCAGCTTTTTTATTGAGTTAATAAATTTAAGTCCTCACTCTTAGCCCTTTCGGATCATACAAAGGCCCTTGCATAATTTTCCCGCTGATCCAATTGCCGAAAACAAAAATCTCAGTGGATGTTCCCGGTTTTGAAAGTTCTGCTGGCAAATAAGCAAAAGCGATTGAAGAACCTATGCTTGACCCATAAGCACCGGATGTCACTCTTCCAGAAATTTTTCCATCAATGCGAACAGGCTCGTTGCTGAGCACGATAGACCTCGGATCATCGAGCACAATGGTTACTAATTTCTTTTTAACAACATGCTCCTTCAATGCGTTTCTTCCTAAAAAATCTTTGTCTTTTGCCACAGCAAAATTCAATCCTGCGTCTGCCGGTGTTTCTTCAGGAGTGATGTCTGAGCCCCAATACAAATAACCTTTCTCCGTTCTCAATGAATCGATGGCTTTATACCCGCAAGCGACAATGCCAAAAGGTTGGCCTGCTTTCCAAAGTGTTTCCCATATTTCCAAACCTTTTTCTGAAGAAGCATAAATTTCATAACCAAGCTCACCAACAAAAGTGACACGCACTAATTGCACAGGAATATTATTGATAGAAGTCTTTCGCATGCTCAGAAAAGGCATTGCTGCTGTTGACAAATCAAGATCTGTTAATGTGGTCATCAAATCTCTTGCTGCCGGCCCCCAAATGCCAAAGCACGTTAACGATGCTGTGATGTCTGTTAATGACACTGATCCATCTTCCGGCAAATGATCGCTAAGCCATGCCATATCATGACTGTGCAACGCAGTTCCTGAAATCATACGAAATGTGTTCGCATCAATTTGTGTTACGGTCACATCGCTTTCAATACCGCCATGCTCATTCAGCATTTGAGTGTATGTTACAGAACCTGCGCCTTTATTGATTTTGTTCGCACATAAATGTTCGAGAAATGCAGCAGCACCAGATCCTTTGATTTCAATTTTAGAAAATGAAGATTCATCATATAGCCCTACTTTTTCTCTTGTTGCAACAGATTCAGTAACGATTGCTGTGCTCCAGTTTTTTCCTGCCCAACCTGCAGGCCGCAATTTTTCATAATCAGTATTTTCATTCACCGAATAATAATTCACTCGTTCCCATCCTGATTTTTCGCCAAACACAGCTCCGTGATTTTTATGCCATTCATAAGCTGAACTTATTTTCAAAGGCCTTCCGGCTTTTCTGTCATCACCGGGATAACGGATATCATAATACGATTCGTAGTTTTCTACTACTCTTGCAAGCGTATACGAAAATGATTTGTATTGCGCACCAAAACGCCGCACATCCATTTCCCAAAGATCCATCGTCGGATATCCGTCTGTCAGCCATGCTGCCATTTCTTTTCCGACGCCACCGGCACCCGCAATGCCATGCGCACAAAAACCTGCTGCCACGAAAAATCCTTTCACTGATGTTTGTCCGAGACAAAATTCATTATCGGGTGTGAATGCTTCGGGCCCGTTGATCATTTTCCTGATGGGTGCTGTTGCCATTTCAGGAACGCGCATGGCAGAGTTCACCAATATTTCTTCAAACCGGTCCCAATCTTCTGCTAATAATTTTCCATTGAAATCTTTTGGAACTGTATCTATTAAGTCTTCATTCAAAAATGCTGTGGCAGATTTTCTTTCATATCCGCCCATCACCAAACCAGCACCGTCTTCTCTGTAATAAACAAGATTATCAGGATCACGAAGTGTGGGTAAATGCGCATCGCCTTTTGAAACTTTTCTGAAAGCAGATGTGACTAAATATTGATGGCTCATCGGAATGATCGGTACACGTACATTCACCATTCTTGCAATTTCAGGCGTATAAAGACCGCATGAAGCAACCACTTTTTCTGTTTTGATAACTCCTTTGTCTGTAGTGACAGACACGACATGATTGTTGCTGGTATTAATTTCGGTTACACGTGTATGTTGGAAAATTTTCACGCCCATTCTTTTTGCTTCATTTGCCAGCGAATTGCAAAGAAGGCTTGGGTCAAGATAGCCATCCGTAGGAAGATAAGTGGCTGCCAACACATTTTCAGTTGACATCAACGGGAAAAGTTCTTTCGCTCTTTCAGGAGAAATTTCTTCCAATGGCAAACCAAATGTAGTTGCCCAACCAACTTGTTTTTTGAGTTCAAGTTCTCTTTCAGGCGTGCATGCAAGCCTGATGCCGCCGCATTCCACCCAACCCGGATCTGTATCTGGATTCTTTGATAATTTTCTATACAATTCTGCGCCATACATCATCATGGACGTGAGCGTTACGGATCCTCTTAACTGTCCGACTAGTCCGGCTGAATGAAATGTAGAGCCGCTTGTTAATTCGTTTCTGTCAACTAATACAACATCTGTTTCTCCTTTTAATGCTAAATGATAAGCGATAGATGCGCCTGCAACGCCACCGCCGATAATCACAATTCTTGCGTGATCCGGAAATTGATTCATGAATTTTTATTTGGTTAAGGTTATTAATACATTTTTATATTTAGATCGCTTTCTAAACTTTTCCAAAGTTTCAAATGCTGAAAAATTTTGAAATCGTGCACAAACTTTGGAAAAGTTACATGTGCTTTAAAATTTATTTTTTTAATGTTTGTAAAATGTTTTTATAACGATCGCTTGTCAATTCAGGAAAAACCGAATTCCATTTTTTCATTCCCCAGGAACGAAAGTCGAATTTGATAGGAGAGACGGCTTCCTGAATAGAAGCCCACATCACCCAACCGAAACGCGCAATCATCGACCATGCAATAGCACGTGCAATTTTTTTTGGGAGATGTTCCTGCCAATACGCATCGCAAAGAACAGTCAGATGTTCATCGCTTAAAAAACTTTCGCTGATAAAATTCCCGATTTCAAACGATGCTTCATTTTGTCCGGAGTATTCATAATCGATGATCCATATTTTTTCTCCGTCATCCATAAAATTTTCTGCTAATAAATCATTGTTACACGGAACTAATTTTTCAGGATCGGATGCAATCATGTTTTCAAGCTCAAGAATTAATGGCTCCACTTTCATGTATTGATCAGGAACAAAATAATTTTTCTCCAAAACAGTTTTCAAATAATTTCTTCTGACGGTTGGGAAATGAAAACTTCCTTGAAATGAAGGTCCTGCATGAAGCATACGCAATGACGCTGCAATTCTTTTTAATAATTCAGGATGTTTTTCCAATTCAGGGGAATGTAATGTTCTTGCATTGATCCAGCTTATTACCAGCACATTTTCTTCGGGCAATGAGCTAATCAAAGCAGCGCCGACGCCTGCTTCATGCGCCCTTGCCGTGTTTATTCTTTCATTGTTACGATTGATGCCAAGAAGCGATGATTTGGAATCACTGACTCTCATCACATAAATATTATCTTCTGTTTCCACTTTGTAATTCATGTTTGTTAATCCACCGCCCAATGCAGTAATGCTTTTTGCATTTGCCAGCACGGGAATTTTTGCAATCAGCCTGCTTAATCTTGGGTCATGAATTAGAGAATACATGCAATAATTGTAATTAATAAGGAAGAGGTTTTATTTTTCGGTTGTCCATCTGCGTTATATATTTTTAATAGGTCCTGTGAACCATTTTTTCACCGACAGGTGCCACCATATCCATAAGAATAATAAAGTGAGACCGACAAGTATCGGCGCATAGTTCACCGCGACCCAGGTGAAATCTGGTTTCCATGGAACAGCAGCGGGTTCGAACGGCATGATGAAATAAATGCACACAATCACAATCTCAATAATAGCAACAAGGTTCATCCACTTGTATTTATTTCCCAAATTCCATTCACCTGTCTCAAATTTGCTTCCGGCTTTCCATCTCAACCAAATAGGAATAAGGAATGCGAGATATAATCCAATGATGCCAATGGAAACAACAGCGTAAAAAGCGGTTGGTATCCCTCTCGGACTTTTCCAAAGTGCTGGCAAAGTCATCGCTACTCCGATGATGGCAGATGCAAGCACTGCATTCACCGGCACCAGATTTTTATTCACCTTCGCTAATTTTTTATGACCGGGTACAGCGCCATCTCTTGAAAAAGCAAACATCATTCTTGAGCATGAAGTGAGGCAAGCAATCGCGCAAAATAATTGTCCGCCTGTTGAAATCAACAATACAACTTTGAACATGAAAGGAGTTAGTGCATTGCTCAAAATAGCAATCACTGAACCGCTTCCGTAAGGATTGACTGATACATCAAAAGAGCTGACAACTTCTGGTTTTGTTGCCGCATACAAAAATGCCAGCAATAAAATATATCCGCCAATGGCAGAATAGAAAATCGATTTCCAGATTCCTTTTGCTGCAGTGAGATGTGCACCTTGTGTTTCTTCGCAAAGATGAGCGGATGCATCAAAACCGGTAATGGTATATTGTGTCAACAAAAATCCCAAAGGCAAAACATAGAACCAGAAAGTGGTTCCATTCTGAAAACCTGAATTGTTTATTTGCTTGGTGAAAATCCATTTTAAATCCTGATGTTCTGTTGGCGTGAAAATCAGAATCGCGATGATTGCTGCCGCACCAAAAACATGCCACCACACTGAAACATTATTGAACGCAGCCTGCACCTGACTACTGAAGCAATTGAGCACAGTAATAATAATCATGATGACAACGAACCAAAAAAATTGTTGTTTGATAGCGTCGCCTCCAAAAAAACTGGTGATGTAATTTTCGGAATAAGTGCCGATGGAAATATTTAAAAAAGTAGCAGCGCCATACACAACAGAAGCAGTGACTGCAAGCAAGCCGATTAAGTTGAGCCAGCCGGTATAAAATCCTGCTTTCGCTCCGCCGAGTTTTGACGCCCACCAATAAATGCCACCTGAAGTTGGATATGCAGAAGCAAGTTCTGCCATGCACAAACCGATTATTAAAATGAGGCCCGAAATCAGCGGCCAACCAATTGAAATCGCAATCGGGCCGCCATTGTTCCAGGCCTGACTAAAGGTGGTGAAGCATCCGCTCAATATGGAAATAACAGAAAATGAAATAGCAAAATTTGAAAAGCCCGACCATGTTCTTTTTAATTCCTGTTTGTATCCCAATGCCGCGAGCCGACGCTCGTCTTCCGAGATGTTTCCCTGTTTCAATTCCATTTACTATTGTTAGTTTGGTTACCGAATCTGTATCGGCATTTAATTTACATCATATAAATGAAAATGGAACATCAAAAGAAATATGATGTTCCAAAAAAGATAGACAAACGTTTGAGCCTGTTGATTAAACTTTTGTCTTCTTCCATTTGCCTTGCCTGAAAATAATAAATGCAACAATGGTGATAGCGGTCTCAGCAATAATAATGGCGAGAAAAACACCTTTCGGTCCCAATCCAAATGTAATTGCCATTAAATATGCAATCGGGATTTGAAAAGCCCAGAAGCAAAACAAGCTGATGATGGTTGGTGTTTTTGTATCGCCTGCGCCATTGAATGCATTGATGAGCACCATTCCTACTCCATAAAAAATATATCCTGCTGTCACAACATGCAAAACCTGCACTGCAATTTTTTCGACAGATGGGTCAGGATTCATGAATGTAACAATCGGTTCTGATGCGAGCAGAAAAAGCAACGTGACAAACAACATGAAAATAGCGTTGTACTTCGCCGTTTTCCAGACACTTTGTTCTGCACGTTCAGGTTGTTTTGCGCCAAGATTTTGCCCCACTAATGTTGCTGTCGCATTGCTCATTCCCCATGCAGGTAACAAAAAGAATAATAAAATTCTAATTGCAACCTGATAGCCTGCAACTGTAGCGCTTCCAAATTCTGCAATGATCCTGGCCAGCACTATCCAGCTTGCAGAACCAATCAAAAATTGTGCAGTGCCCGACCATGCGATATTCAAAACAGATTTGATGATTTCCCAGTCAGGCGCAAAATATTTTTTCAGAATATGAATAGCGCCGCTGCCTTTGAATAAATGATACAATTGAAAACAAACCCCTGCCCCTCTTCCGATGGTTGTTGCAATAGCAGCACCTTTCACTCCATAAAAATGAATCATGATCGGGCAAAGAATAACGTTCAATCCGTTTGCAAGCCACAGCGACCACATTGCGATAGATGCGTTTCCTGCTCCGCGAAAAATGCCATTGATGAGATAAAGCATCATGATCACGATGCTTCCGCCAAACATAATGCGTGTGTAGGATACTCCTGTTTCAACTACTTCTTTTGCTGCGCCCATCACCTGCAAAATATTGGGCGCTAATAAAAAACCTGTGATGCTCACAACAACTGTCACTGCAAGTGCAACGATGATGGCCTGCACTGCAGATTTTGATGCTTCGTCCGGTTTTTTTTCGCCGATCCTTCGAGCAACCATTGCCGTTGCTGCCATGCTCAACCCAATCGCCACTGAATAAACAATCGTGAGGACAGATTCGGTTAATGCAACAGTTGCTACGGCTTCCTTGCCAATTCTTCCTACAAAAAAAATATCAACGACCGCAAATACTGACTCCATGCACATTTCTAATATCATCGGAATTGATAAAAGAAAAATCGCCTTGCGGATACTGCCTGCTGTATAATCCTGTTCTTCTCCGGAAAGAGACTTCCTGAATAATGCGTATAATGATTTTATGCTGATGCTGTTTGATGCTGATGACATACAATGCCTGATTTAAAAACAAAAAAATAAATGAATGAAAATAATGATGAGCAATAATGCTCACAAGCTTTTGGGGAGAATGCCTTTTGCGAATCGCAAAGGCTGAATTAAAATTTCATATTACCTGCAGTTAAGATTTTCAAAGGTGAAGTTTTTTTGGGAAGGGGAAAAATAATTTTTAAGACAACGTACATTCAACTTGCAAATCTTTTTTACTTGATAAAACAAAAGCATTTAATTTCCTGAGCTGTCATAAAAAATAGTGCTTGCCGATTATTTAGCTTACCTTACCAAAATGAGATCAGATAAAATTGTGCAGTTCGTTTCATTCGAAACATCACTTGACCTGAGCATTGAACAATTCATTATTCATTGGGAACAATATACAAGGTCTTCGAACAGTTACGCGAATGTTACTTTGCAGAAAACTGAAAAAAACGGGTTGTTCAAATACATTGCACAGCATCGCCTCCCGTCAGGAGATATTCAGTTTGTTTTTGAAAAAGCAAGAAGATCATCCCGAATTCCGGAACTCGAAATAAGGTCAAGGCATGCCGGCGGCTATGCGATTTTGCAATCGCAAAGAACAAATGGCATTCATGAAGAGGAAACCAAAGTGCTTGCTTTTTTTGTTCATGCACCGGTTGATATGGATGCATTCCAACAATTGCCCGCTCATGGCAAATTGAATATCTACGAAGCTTATTATGAAAACTGCAGGTATGCTTATATCCTGGAGTTCTTTGTGAAAGACAAATATCTTCCTTCGCTGCTTGAACAGCTAAAAGCCGGCAAAGCTGATGAAATTGGGGCTTACAAGGAATTTGCTTTACAGGAATTATAAAACTTCTGCTTTTCACTTCACATCGGTTTGTTATAAGTAGTTGCGCTTATTTAAACTACAGAGGTTTTATTTTCAGGGTTCAACCAAAAAAACTTTTTTATTGTCAAAACTTCCACAACTGAGGAAGTTTCATCTCAATATCGTTTTCTTTAATGTCTGAATAAGCTATAAAGTATTGACGAATCTGAAATCTGAGGATAGTCTTTTACTGGCGTATTTATTGTACTCATATTTAGCAAATCGCCAACAGCCATTGGCAGTTTAAATTATTTCATTCAGCTAAAATTTTTTTATGAAAAACATTTGTGTGCTCATGTTCCTTGCGTTCTCATTTTCATGCTTCGCGCAGCAAAACAAAATGGAAAACACATTCCCACAGGCTACATTAATTTTTGGTGCCGGGTTTGAAAAATTCAACGGGTTGAACAGCCGCGTGGCTAATCTTCCTCAATATAAAACGTTGCCGGGCTATACAGGGACTGTTGAATTGGGCTGGCTTAAAGAACGTCATCGTTTTGTTTCTAATGTTGGCATTAATTTAGGCAGCAGCATGAGTGGCGATAGAAATCAAAAAAGCAGCACCCTACATTCGGCAGGAGCTCATGCAGATATCGGATATGATGTGATAGGAACTAAAATGCTGATGCTCTATCCGCTAGCAGGTATTGGTTATGAAATGTATCAGGCGCGTTTTTATAAAGACAATTCAGGAGTTGATTTCAATGATGTGCTTCAGTCAGCAGCTTTGCAAAACAGCATTAGCTCTGTTAGTTTCAGGAATTCATTTTTTACATACAGGCTTGGGATAGGCGTGGCGATTCGTTCACAAAAATATCCTTCTAGTTCCATCGGTTTGCAAGCTGGCTATACAGGAAGTTTCAGTTCTCACGCATGGAAAAGCAACGAAAATCAGGATCTGAACAATGCTCCTGTAGATAAGCTAAGCAAGATTTATGTTGGGCTTGTGCTTGCCTGCAGTCCATGGGAAATGATGAAAGGAGCTCATGGTCACAAGGAGTAATCCATTGTAGATTCTAAAATACATTTTCTTATAAAAGAAAAGGAATAATGGCGAACCTTCGAGAAGGATAGTCAAAGAATTTTTTCTTATACCAATTGTGGTGTGAAATAGCCCGCGGGATCAGATTAGCAGCGGTCCAGATAAAAAAGCAAAGTGCAGGAAGGTTCCAGCACAATATGGCAAAGCCGAGCCATTCTATCAATTCCCCAAAAAGATTCGGGCAACTGATATTATCAAACAGCCATTTTTCGGGTATCACGTAATGCGTTTCATTTGGCTTGCGCAAATGGATAAGAATATTATCGGCTTTCCAGTTAATGAACATGCCGGCGAAAAATAAAATCGTTCCAGCGATGAAACGAAAATCTCTTAGCCATGACAAATCATAATGAGCATAGTGTGCGAAATAATAACCGAGCGAAAATCCATTCATGATATTAAAAAAAATAGCAGAACAAACAATGAGCAATGGCATTCTTTTCCCTTTGGTATGTATCCGAAACGGGAATACAAACGTTCGGTTGAAATAGTGTAGGCAGAAAAATCCGATCATCGCCATAGATGCAATTGATAATGAGCCTGCATGAGGAAGAATAAATATCGACAGCACTACAAGCACCGTAAGTTCCATGATCATCCAGCCAAATTTATTGCTGACGGATGGTCCCCATTTTGCTGATGCATGCCTGCCATAAGGCGCAGCGATCTTGAGCAGGATAAGAAACACGATAATTGCTAAAACAATCCATGCATACAAAAACATGCTGTAAATAGAATAAGAAATGATCAGCGGATTTATCAATGCAATTGCTTTTTGGTTGTTTGAAGATTGACTTTCGTCAACCCTCGACAAGATAGCTTTTTTGAGTGTATGCGTGAAATACTCGTTCATAACTTATCAGAAAGGCTGATTGAAGCAAAGCTGTTTTTGTTAAATTTGGTTATGGTACCAATCAATGATATCAGGATTGGGAACTTTTTAATATTTGATTTTCCCAATGGGAGCAAAGTGCAGCATAGATCTGAGCATATCCATAAAAAATTTGATGGGTACAGAACCGTTATTACTATCAATGATATCAATATTGATAAAGTTCATGGCATTCCTCTCGCAAATGAATGGCTTGTGAAATTCGGCTTTGAAAAAATCGATAAACAATTCCAGCACAACTGGGTGATCACAAAACCCAAAACCGGCGAACATTACTCCATTCAGTTTTCGGAAGATAAATTTTGGCTCAGCAACAGCGAGTTTGATGCGTGGTGCTATGTGATCAGAGATGTGGAATACGTTCATCAATTGCAGAACTTATATTACGACCTCGCTGGAGAAGAGCTTACGGTTAAAGATGCTTTTGATGCAGATGTTGTTAAAATGAAAAATCCGCAGAGCTTATAATTGATCATGAAGCTCTGCGGAAAATATTTTTAGATTTATTTTTTTAATCGTTGATAAACCTCCACACTCTTGCTGCTGTCTTTGTTGGTAATGGTTTGACTGAAGCCATCAACACCATCCATTACAATATCAATTTCAAAATTAAGATCCCTGATGGTTGAATATGTCGAGGACATGATATATTCTTTCAGCTTATTGCCATTCAATTCAAACTTTCCAAAGCCGATACCTGTATGGTTTTTCTTTAAGGAGTCTTCATAACTCTGTCCCCATACAAAGTGCCCGGCATTATAAATTTTGTATTGTATCACTTTTTGAATACTTGTGTCTTTGCCTTTGATGTAAGATGCTTTCATGAGTTTCCATGCCCCATCCAGCGCAGATTTTGATTGCGTGCCGATGCTCTCATAAGTTTCAGTAAGGGCTAATTTCTGATCTCCCTGTGTGCCGATATTCGGGATCACCTGCTTATATCCCTTAAGTGTTGTTTCAATGCCGAGCTTAAAACTGCTTGGTGTTTCGCTTCTGGATGTATCTGCAGACCTGAAAATAATTGTTTCGTTGATCGTGTCTTTGTCAGTTGAGTATGTGCCGATCCCAAAACTGCTTACGGAATCAGGTGGGTTCACATTAGCATACATCACATATTCGTCAGTAAAAATTTTCATCTGCTGAAGTGTTTTGTATGTAGTGTCAACCTTGCCGCCTTTTATATTTTGCGACAGCATGTTATATGCCCCGGGCATATTCAGGTTTTCTTTTTTTACGGAGCCTGAGCATCCGATGAGCAATAGCAAAGCAAACGTTAGAAGGAGTTTCATATTGATTGTTTTATATGATGAGAAAATAAAAACTCCTGATGGCTGAAGGTGCGGAAAATATTTTCTACGAGTAGGACTAACCGTTAGTAGGATTGCTATAGAAAGGTATGAAAAATATTATTAATATCAATGGCTAAATATTTTCTATTTGATCAGCATCATTTTTATATTTGACCAGCAACAGAATTCGCCAAGAAATAAGCAGATTATCTTATGAGTTTCTTTAAAAAAATATTTGGCTCAAAAACTGAGCATGAAATCACCGATCCTGAAAGTTTCTGGAAATGGTTTCTGCAAAATGAAAATGCATTCTTCAGCACATTAAAGAATCAGATTGATGTAAATAAAAATTTTGTGGAGAAAGTGATGGAGAAACTGAAAATGCTGAGTGAAAATTTTTATTGTGTCGCAGGAATGTATGATGACAAGACGGCTGAGCTCATCATTACTCCTGAAGGAAGTGTGAAGACCATTGTTTTTGTGGAAGATTTGATTGCTGCCGCACCTGCGCTTGTGCGATGGAGATTTACAGCACTAAAACCTGCAGTCGGAGTTAAAAACTCAAATATTGAAATGGATGGCTATTCATTCAGTGCTGATAAAATTCATTTCATTAGCAATCATCACGAAGAATATCCGGATGAGATTGATATTACGCTTGTGCACAAAGAGTATAATGAAGAGGATAAAAATACAGTTGTAAACGGTTGTTTTATTTTTTTAGACAATGCGCTGGGTGAACTGATGGCAGTTACTCAAATAGATTCTGTCAACGTGAAAGCTCCGGATGCGAACGATTCAGAACCGATACAATTAGAGAAACTGAATGATTATCTGGTGTGGAGAGAAAAAGAATTTATTGAGAAATATAGTGGAATGAGACATGATACCGATGATGATAATTATTGCACACTGGAAGCAAAGGATGACAAAGGGCTTTATTCATTAGCAATCGTGAATGAAGATTTGCTGAAATGGGACGCAACAGCTTCCCACCCATGGATGCTGGTGATTGAAATCAAATATGATGGCAGCAGCAAAAATGGGATGCCCGATGAAAAAACCTATGAAGCGATGAATGATTTTGATGATATACTTGCGAAACTTCTTGTCGATTCGGATGGTTATCTCAATCTTGGAAGAAGCACGTATGATGGCACAAGAGAAATTTATGTTGCCTGCAGGGAATTCCGGAATTCATCCAGAATAGTTTTCAATCAAGCTAAATATTTCGAAAACAGGTTGAATATATCCTACGAAATTTATAAAGACAAATATTGGGTAACCATGAACCGCTACAGACAACATTTATGAAACTAATTATGAACCTATCATAAAATTTAGTTTAACCTTTTACATAAAACTCACCGTCTGTGATTTGACAAGGCGAAATGGCGGGATTGAAAAGAAGAAAATTTCGATACAGTTTTAGAACTTCTGTAAATTAGGAGCATTAAATAATTCTATCATTAAATATTTTTTATGCCTGCAAAGATAGATTGGCCGGAAGCGGTGAGGCCATTATTGAAAAAATATAAAGGGAAAGCTCACCCGCTTGAATATAAAAGCGTTTATCAATTGGTGGTGATGGTTGTTCTGTCAGCACAGGATTCTGATAAGCATATCAATCAGATTGCGCCGAAGTTCTTTGAAATATTTCCCGACATGAAAGCACTGTCAAAAGCAAGCCCGGATATCATTTCAAAACAGATCAGCGATGTGCGCAATTTCGGCAACAAGGCAAAATGGCTTTCTGAAATGGCGGAGAAAATAAAAGATAATAAAAACATCCCTCAAAATCTGGAAGAGCTTACTGCATTGCCGGGCATCGGCAGAAAATCTGCGAATGTTATTTTGCGCGAATCAGGATTGCCTGCCGAAGGAATTATTGTTGACCTTCATGTTGTACGCGTTGCGCCACGTCTTGGGATTGCTTCAGGCGCTGACCCGAAGAAAATTGAAAAGATGATGATGGATGTGCTCCCTCAAAAAGACTGGGATGCCGGAATGGCGATGTCATTCCTTGGAAGAGAAATCTGCAGGCCAACAAATCCGAAATGCGAAATCTGCGTGATGAATAAGGTGTGCGCTTATTATAATGAAAACAAGAAATAAATTATTAATTAGCGGTTAATAATTCAATACAGGTTATGCGCATTGTAAGAATAAGTTTTCGTGTTCTTCTTGTCATATTTTTAATTGTCATTATTGCTGGGGGATGGTATTGCTGGAGCGCATTTCCATTAATCAGTGGCTATGGCACAAAAAACCTTGCATCTGCTATTTATGTGCAACATCGCAATGCAAACGATGTGATGAAAGAAGATCTTGGTGATTTCCCACTTTCGTTGGCATCCTTCATGATTCATAGAGAAGATTCTTCTGTCATTGGTTCAGTCTGGGGTTTTGCAAAACAGAAAGCAATTTACAGAAAAGGAGCAGGCTGCACATTGGTTAACGATTTTTCAGAAAGCGAAATCCGCAATCAGCATTTTGATTTTCCTGATCCTCCATCAGAAAATTTTGACAGCATTCCCTGGCCACGAGGGAACAAAATCACTGATAGCATTCCTTCATCAGTGAATAAAGATTTGCTTCAGCAATCTATTGATCGGGTCATCAATGAAAATGATAACAATAATAAACCTGTTTATACCAGAGCCGTAATCGTTTTGTACGATGGAAAAATTATCGGCGAGCAATATGCGAAAGGTTTTGATAGAAATTCCGTAATGCTTGGCTGGTCTGTTTCCAAAAGCCTTACCGGTGCAATGATCGGAGTTTTGGTGAAGGATGGAAAATTAGATATTAATAAGCCAGCACCAGTTCCTGAATGGGAAAATACCGACAGAGAAAAAATCACTTTGAAACAATTGCTGCAGCAAACTTCAGGATTGGATTTCAGAGAAATTTATACAGGCCCAAGTGAAGTGACTAACATGTTGTTTAAACGAGGCGACATGGCTGCATATACTGCAAGCCTCCAATTAAAATATGAACCAGGTGCTATGTTCAATTATTCAAGCGGCAACAGCAATATTTTGAGCCGTATTATCAGGCAAACAGTCGGAGGGAAGGATTATAATGCATTTCCATACAAATCTCTTTTTTATAAATGCAATATCTATAGCATGCTGCTCGAACCCGACGCATCAGGAACGTATATTGGTTCTTCTTATAGTTATGCAACTGCAAGAGATTTTGCGAGGTTTGGCCTTTTATATTATAATAATGGGAAATGGGGCAACGAACAAATCCTTCCTGAAGATTGGGTGAAAGAAACCATTCAATCTTCGGATGCAGACAAGCGAAAACATTACGGCCTTCAATTCTGGCTGAATGGCTATGATAAAAACAATCCTGCTAAAAGATGGTATCCTGACGCTCCCGCTGATATGTATTTTGCTGATGGATTTGGCGGTCAGGATATTTATATTATCCCCTCAAGAAAATTAGTAGTTGCACGTTTTGGATTGCATGCAATTGATGAGAACAGATTTTTAAAAGAAGTGATTGCTGCAATAAAAGAATGATGGAAAACTTTTCGGTGATTTTAGTACATATTAGGCCTAAAAGAAAATCAAGAAGAGGCACCAGTACATTCTGTGCTTATACCTCTATATGGTTCAAAAAAACATAAGCCTTATTTTTGCTGTTAAGCTCCAACCAAATTTGCTGAACTAATGAAAAACATTTGTGCATTTGCTATTTCTTTGTCTATTTTATTATCCGCCACGAGCGTTACTTCAAACGCGCAAGAACAAAAAAAAGATACCGTGAAAGTTGGCATTTACATCACCAGCATTCATGATATTGATTTCAAGCAGAAAGAATATACTGTTAATCTTTGGCTATGGCTTACTTATAAAAATAAAGCGTTCGATTTCTCACAAAACCTGGAAGTGCCGCAAGCGAAAACAGTCACGAAATCTTTTTATACCGTTGATAGTTCCGGCGGAAGAATCTTTATGATGATGAAACTGCAATGTGTGATGAAAGATTCATGGCGCATCAGCAATTTCCCTTTTGACCGGCAATCGCTCCGGCTTTCGATTGAGAATTCCCAGTATGACTTGCGCTCTCTTGTTTTTGTTGCCGATACTTTTGGGAAGCATTATGATCCCCGTTTTACTTTGAACGGATGGGATATTGATAGCTGTATCATTTCAACCGGCACAAAAGTGTATGAAACAGCTTTCGGTGACGAATCTCTTGCGAAGCCACATTCTGAATATAGCTCATACAGAGTGAGGCTTGGCATAAAGAGAGATGCATCAGGATTGTTCTGGAAAATGTTTTTGGGAATGTATATAGCTTTCCTGATCGCGTATACATGTTTCTACATTCATTCAGACAGCATTGATTCCCGGTTTGGCATCAGCGTTGGTTCTTTGTTTGCTGTGATCGGCAATAAATATATTATTGATTCTTCATTGCCTGAATCAACTTCTTTCACATTGGTGGATACCTTGCATGGGCTCACCCTGTTTTTTATTTTCACAGTAATTGCATCCACAGCTTATTCATTAAAGCTGGTGAAAAAAGATGATCTTAAAAAAGCACATAAGTTTGATATGATTGTTGCGCAGGTGCTCTTGTTCAGTTATATTTTCCTGAATGTCTTTTTTATTTTTAGAGCACAAGGCAATTAGATGCAGCTATTTCTTAGCTGAAAATAACGTCCATGGGTATGCGATCATGTTGTTGAGATATTTGCTTTGCCACGCATATTCCGGATGCAACTTGTAAAATTTCTCTCCGATAAAATCCTGTCCGCAAGGATGTCCTTTTCGAGCCCAAATCTGCATCTGCGACGCAAGGTCTGATGTTGTTACTTTTCCCTGGACAGCGCCCATTGGATAATAAGGTTTCAGATCCCATTCTGAACAGCCTTTTGCATCTTCATCAATATGCCCACAGATCACACAGCGGTTGTTGGCGTTTTTATTTTGTAAAGCATCGTTATGGTCTTCCTCCACTTTTTTCCCGGTTTCAATATCGAGCTTGCCTTTCAGATCAACAATCACTAATTGCTCCATGCGCTTTTTTCTTGCATTCGGAGATGTTGTTTTATCATCTACATTAAATGTAGTTTCTTCTTTTATCAATTTAGGATCGCTCGGAAAATTAGAACCGATCATGGCGGTGTCTTTGCTTCTCCACACGCGATAATCTTTTAATCCTAATTCCAGTTTTGCCACTTCATTTGTTTTTGTGTCTCCTATCAGCCAGTCATTTGCATAACCACCATTATTGCCCGTTGTAAAAATTTTTATCACATCATCTATGTTGTTCGCATATTGCGATGCTTTTCTGGCACGCATAAATTCCGGGATCCCGGTCGAATCAAAAAGATAAAATTGTGTGATGGTTGTTTCTGTGATCAGAATGCCGGTATCTGATATCACAAAATCATCACCGCTATGAATAAAGCCCGGCATGCAATCCATTAATATATGGTGCCCTTTTTCAGGAACAATATCTGCAATCACTTTCCAATGCTGGCCGATGATGTATTCTGTCCAGTTATTATGCCCCATCACAATTTTCCCATCCTTTGTGTAACTGCCTGTAGCAATAAATGCACTGCAATTGCCGGGTGCTTTATTATATCCTGTTCCCGGTTTTGCGGCATTGTTCAAAGTGGGCACGTAATAAAATGCAAGTTCTTCGAGCGCATTATATGCAGTGATGTCAAGACTGTCGTAGTTTTTATTTTTTGCATGTACTCCTTCAACAATTCCGTTTATTTCATCTTTATACTCACGGTCAAGCTTATCCCACAAAAAGCTTTTGGCTGCATTCCGGTAAAATTGCCAGTTCCTGTGTGTTTCATGTTCAAACAAATATGCTACAGACTGAATGGCCGTGTCAATATCATTAGCTAATAAATATCCATGCTGATATCCGATATCTGACGGTGAGCCTTCGAGATGTACATAAGCCCACCCGTTTTTATCTTCTCTGGAGGCGTTTGATAACCTGTCCTTTTTTTCTTCTTTATTTTCAGGCGCGGAACAGCTTAGTAAAATGAAATTAAGAATCGCGAAACCAACAAGCAGTTTTTTCATGATGAATTATTTTGGCAGGAATGATTTTTCTCATTTTGAAGTTAAGCCAAAAATAATTTTGAGCGTTGATTATTTTTTTAGCTTTCCTGGCAAATAGCCGATATGTTTCTTGAACATTTTTATGAAATGGCTCGTTTTTTCGTAACCAAGTTTTGCAGAAACTTCGGACACATTCATGTGTTTATTCAGCAATAATAATCTTGCATGCTGCATTTTTTTTTCGAGGTAATATTGATAAATGCTTTTGCCAAAAATTATTTTAAAATGTCTTTTGACAGAAGATTCACTCATTTCCATTTCATCAGCCAGCCTTGATAAAGAAGGGATGTTTGATTCCACGTTCTCAATAATCCTTTTTTCGATGTTCAGCATCTTATGCTGATCCAAAGAAATCTTTTTCAGCCTTGTGCTTTTCAGAAAATGGATATTATTAATGAGTGCATCAAAAATAACTGAAGCCTGCAGTTTTAAATGTATTAATGATTCATTGCTCCTCATCATATCAAACAAGCTGAGCACTACTTTATATTCTTCAAACCTGAGCGCAAAAAAACGGAAACCTAAATGATGCCTTTGAACCTGGTTTCGCAACTCGCGTTTTATATCTGCTGTCATCATAGAAGTTGGAACAACAAGTGTGATGTATCTGCATCTTGTGTTTCGGTCAACCAACAAATCAATATTTGCTTTTCCCGAAAGCACAAAACAATAATGGCTCACATCAGCAGTTTTATAAGCAGGTTGAAAACCAAAACGAAACTTCAAATCTGTTGGTTCAAGAAAAAATGAAATGCAATAACTGTCTTCGGCAATCTTTTCATGAAACCGTTTTAACTGCATGTCGAATGAAAGAGTGATGTCCCACAGGTAAATGATCATGCCATCACCTAAATCAGCTTTCATAATAATCCCGCTTCCGATATCAGGATGAATGGAAAAATAATTTTCCGTGAAATCGGTATTGAACTGCTTTGCGAGCCTGATGAATGATAGTGGCGAACCATCATCATTGAAATCAATTGTAATCATGGCAATAGTTTTAATCTATCACTGATAGTGTGATCTGCTGCCAATCATTGCCTTTTGAGAATGAGCTTATGCATCCTCTTTATCGTAGGACTGGTTTTTTTTCAGGTCGCCAGGAAGTGAGCCGGTATGTTTCTTAAATGTGTTGATAAAGCTGCTTACGTCATCATACCCTAACAGGTATGCTACATGTTTCACGTTCGTTTCATTTTGAGAAAGGAGTTCTTTTGCTTTTTCCATTTTCAGATCGAGATAATAATCGTAAACAGATTTGCCATATATGGATTTAAAATGTCTTTGTAATGTTGATTCGCTGGTGGAAAGTTCTTTGGCTAATTCTTTAATAGCAGGAAGATGATCGCTCACGTGCTCTTTTATCTTGTTGATCAGTTCTGAAATTTCATGAGGCAGATGATCTGCAGCAGGCATTATCTGATTTTCGCTGTCAATGTTTTTCTTCATCAGGTTTGTGACGAGTGAAAGCGTAATAAACTTGAGCCTGAAAATATTTGCGCCCAGATGATAAGAATCGATCAGTTTCTGCACATGGTCTTTATCTTCTTTGTCCATAAAACCGACAGCATAACTCTTGTTAGTTAATGAAAAGAGCGTTCCCGGTTTCCGATTTGATGGATTGCTGTATTGGTGAAGTAGCCATGACCGTGAAAAATTAATTTCGACCAGCTCTGAATCTTTGGGTGTAGATATGTGAAGATCTATACGCGGATTATTAAAGGTCACAAGGAGGTTTCGGGAATTATCAATCACTGACTTATTTTGTTCATCACTCCCTGTCAAGATAAAATCATTGCCTGCATTTATATACAACAGGCTATACCATTCTTGTTTGGTGTGTTTATGACTATTAAGCTTAACAGTCATCACTTTTTTAGGGATAGTGTTATAAATAGTTAGCAAAAGCTCTTGCTCAAGAGCAACATGCTGAGATGGACAGTCCATACAAAGCAAAATTTGGGATGGTTTAATTGATTAATGCATTTTTCATCGGAGATTCAGCGTAGTACAAAACTGAAATAAGGCTAGGACAAGAGTTATATGAAGAAAATTATCTTTTTGTTCAACGTTTATATTACAAACTATATTGTAGTATTTATCTTAACGCACATCGCAAAGTTATTAATCATTTTATACTTAAAAATCACATGGACTAATACTATTTATGACCGGATAAAGGTATTTTTTGATTCTATTCCAATATCACTACAGCGTGTGCTGATATAGTTTTGTTATTGCATTCAAGATTACAGAGACGATAATTACTATCGTGTTTTTTCAAACCTTACTCTTCCTTATCCTCTAAGTTTAGTTTTTTCTGTAGAACAATCATTATAAAAATAAAATTGATTGCAAGAAATTAATCACAATCAATTTTATTGATGGCACTCTTTTACCTTAATCGTACTTTATGAAACCTAATTTCTATCCTTTATTTCTTGCTCTTATTTTTTCTTTTGCAGATAGTTTTTCTCAACAAAGCAATCAGGACAACCTGATAGGAGGCAACGTTCAGGCTCAGGATGCATTATCGCAAAAGATGCGCCAGCAGCCACAAACTCCCGCCGGCACTACATCTGAGTGGTATACTGAAGCTATGAAAACAATTCAGGAAATGGAATATCATTTCAATCAGTTTAACGGACAAAATAAATTCAGTGCATTTAACAGAAAACAAAGCATGGCTTTTGTAATTTCTGAAAAAGGGTATGAAGTGAAGAAATTTAATCCGGGTAATCTGAAGCAGGATAACTGGTATGTTGATTTTTCTTTACAATCTGTTTCACATCCAAAAAAGACAAGTATAATCAATGAAGAGGTTACCGCAACAGCGAACAGAAATTTTTTGTCATACGCATCATCTTCTTTACATATTGAATACATTAATAATGAGGAAGGTCTTCGACAGAATTTTATTTTGAATAACAGGCCTGAAGGAAAAGGCAATCTCGAAATTTTTGAAAAAATAAATACAGATCTAGATGTTGACCAGCTAAATGATAAAATAATTTTTTATAAAAAAAATCAGAGAAAGAATGTTCAGTTGATGTATGAAGATCTGAAGGTGTGGGATGCAGACCAGAAACAATTGCGTGCGCATATTGAATTGAGAGATCATCATAAATCAATTGTTCTTGTGGTCGAAGATGCAGATGCGAAATATCCCATCACTATTGATCCGTTGAATAAAAAACCAGACTGGCAGGATAGCGGTCAAGGTCTTTTATTTCCTTTATTAAATGATTTGACGGCGCATATAATGTATGGCTTTAGTGTGAGCACTGCCGGTGATGTGAATGGTGATGGCGTTGATGATATTATTATCGGTGCACCGGCTTATGTGCAGATAGCAAGTGTGAGTGGTGGTACCTTCAATCCAGTTGCAGTGGGTGCGGCATTCTTGTATTATGGTCATAAACCAGGCGGTCCTTCAACAAGCCCGGATGAAGTGATGCAACCAACAACAACGGCAGGTGCATTGTTTGGTTTCAGTGTAAGCACAGCAGGCGATGTTAACGGCGATGGTTATGCGGATGTGGTTGTGGGCGCACCAGGCGATCAGGCTTCTGTGAAAGTGGCTTTATTAACATTGAATGCGAAGCTTGGCAGAGTATATGTTTTTTATGGCGGTCCTTCAGGTGCTTTTGATGGCAATGTCAACACGATGCCGACCGTTTCTGCAACATTGCAGTTGAGCGCTTCGGATCTGACTTCTAATATTCTCAATCTTTCTTCGATCATAGGAACTGTTGTAAATCCTTTGTATGGTTTCAGTGTGAGCTCTGCCGGTGATGTGAATGGTGATGGAAAAGCAGATATTCTTGTGGGTGCTCCGGCTTATATTGATTTGACAACTTTGAATACAACAGGGCGTGTGGATATTTTTTATGGCAGTTCTTCAGGAATTGCAACAACACCTAACCGTACTATCAAGGGAGGTTTGTTAAACGGTTTGTTTGGTTATTGCGTGAGCAAAGCAGGTGATGTGAACAATGACCATTATGATGATATCATAGTTGGAGCACCAGCATCTTTAAGCGTTCTTTCAGTAGGTGCCGCTTATATTTTCCACGGAGGTGCGTCGGGAATAACAGCCACAACTGCTGCGGCTGCCAATAAAAATCTTCAAACACCTGGCTTGCTGAATCAAACATTATTTGGCTATAGCGTGAGCAATGCCGGTGATGTGAACGGTGATGGTTATGCGGATGTGATTGTGGGTGAGCCATTATCATTGGAGCAAACTTTGTCGCTTCAGCTCGTTGCGATTGGTAAAGCGCATATTTATTATGGCAGTAGTAGTGGTATCACAACATCAGGTGCAACGGATTTATCAAGCCCGCGCAGCCCGAGTATTTTAGGAACGGTTCAGGGAAATCTTTTGTTTGGTTTCAGTGTGAGTTCGGCTGGTGATGTGAATTGCGATGGACTTGCAGATGTGATTGTTGGTGAACCGGGAGGTACTGCAGTGAGCTTGTTTACAGGACCTCTTGGCATTGTGAATACAAATGCTGTTTCTGGAAGAGCTTATGTATATTATGGAAGCTACACAAAACCATTAACGACGCCATCATGGTATTTGGAAGACACGCAATCTTCTTTAACGGTCGCTAACCTGATTGGTTTTTCTGTAAGCAAAGCAGGTGATGTGAACGGTGATGGAAAAGCTGATGTGCTGATCGGTGCACCAAATGGAACGCTTGACCTTGGAACTACCTTGACTGGAATAATTGGCAATGCCATTAGTTATGTAACGGTGAACAGCGTTGGAAGTGCGTATGCTTTTTTTGGTTGTTTTGGTTCATCGGGCTCAAACAATCTTACACTGCCTGTTCAGCTTTTAAGTTTTGAAGCTATTAAACAAAATGAAATTGTAGTTACTGACTGGACGGTGAGCAGCGCAGTGAACCTGAACCATTTTGAATTGCAGCGAAGTACTGATGCTGTTTACTTTGAAACAGTTGCTATTGTTTTTTATGATGCATCTATGCCAATATCTTCTAAGTATAAAGTGAATGACTATTCGCCTGCGAAAGGAATGAATTATTATAAATTGAAAATGGTTGACAACGATAATAAATCAACTTACTCAGCGATTGATCCTGTGCAGATTGACAGAGACCCTTCATCTTCACTTGCGGTTGTTCCGAATCCTGTTATGAATTCTTCTTTCAAAGTGGAATTTAAAAACATGGAGCCGGGTGCGTATGATATTTCTATTAATGATATTGCAGGCAAAGTGATGTGCTCAAAAAATATTGTGCTGAACAGTTCTATCGGAGAAGAATATTTTCAGAAGAATTCTGCCATGATGAAAGGGATTTACATCGTGATAGTGACCAATAAAAACACGAGCGTCAAACAATCATTTAAGCTCGTTATTCAATAAGCATTAAGATATTTAATGGACGGGGTGATGGCCAGTTGCGAAAGCGGCTGGTTTTCTATTTTATGAAAATTTAATCATTGGAGCGACTTGCCTTCAAAACTGATAAATTCATTCTTCGCCTGTTCAAATAATTTTCTGAATGTTTGATAGCGTTTTTCTGTTTCTGAATGATCGGCTGATTTCAGTTCATCTTTGTTCGCTTGATTATTTTCTCTGGATTCTGCGGCAAGATTCATTTTGTGCAAATGCATTTCGTGCCTTAGTTCGTCAATTTCTTTCCTTAATTCAATGAAACGATTCTTGAAATTTTCCACTTCTTTTTTTACCTCGGGCTCTACTTTTTTATTTTTTATTTCCTGCAGATAATCATCAAAAATCCGGAGCATGGTGATATCATGATTCAGTTCTGCAATCCAAAGCCTGTACCGTAGATGAAGCCCCATCACTGAAGGTGTTGTAAGCATGACAGCAATTTTTAGGATAAATTCTTTTATAATCAACTGGAATTTAATTTAATTTTTTATAGAAAAAATATTTTTTCCTTTATCGGTAAAAATAAAATGGATAGGCATTATTGAAAAAACATTTGCGATGTTCTTTTTGCTGATGTGCTTCCTCAAATTGCATTATCTTCCGTCTTATTTAATTATTGACGATGCGCCCAAAAGAATATGGTGTTTTTTCTCTTCCTGTTATTGTAGGTTCTCTTGGTTTTTTTGTTGATATATATGATCTGCTGCTTTTTAGTATCGTGCGCAAATCGAGCTTTGCTTCCCTTGGTGTGAAGGCAGTTGATATGAAAGATTATGGTGAAAATATTTTGAGCTGGCAAATGATCGGGCTTACCATCGGCGGGATCATCTGGGGAGTTATGGGCGATAAGAAAGGCAGGAAGAGTGTTCTTTTCAGTTCCATACTTCTTTATTCGCTCGCAACAATTGCTAACGGTTTTGTTACTAACGTTGAGCAATACACGTGGGTGAGGTTTATCGCTGCATTAGGTCTTGCAGGTGAACTTGGAGCCAGCATCACGCTCACGAGTGAGATTCTGCCGAAAGAAAAACGTGGTCTTGCTGCGGCTATTATTGCAACAAGTGGTGTGATGGGAACCATCACCGCATATTTTGTTCATTACATCAGTCATGAAAACTGGAGGCTATGCTATTTTATAGGTGGTGGTATGGGCATTGTTTTATTGTTCCTTCGCGTGGGTGTGCTCGATAGCAGGATGTATAGCTCGGTGAAACAGGCTCATGTTCAGATGGGAAATTTTCTGATGATATTAAAGTCGAGAGAAAAATTCTTTCGCTATCTCCGTGCAATTCTGATCGGTCTTCCTGTCTGGTATGTGATCGGTATTTTAATCAGTTTTTCTGATGTGTTCGCTACGCAATTCGGCATCGCAGATTTTGATCAGCCAAAATCATTAATGCTTCAATATGTCGCACTCGCGTTTGGCGACATGTTCGCCGGGCTTTTTAGCAACTACATCAAAAGCAGAAAAAAAACCTTGCTGATTTATTACGGCATCATGACATTGTTCATCATTTTATTTTTTGCATTAAAAGGTGGCGGCAATGCATTCAACATGTACCTGATATGCATGGGGCTTGGTTTTGGTTCGGGCATGTCTGTGTTATATATTACAATGAGTGCCGAACAATTCGGTACAAACCTCAGAGCAACAGTGGCTGTTTCAGTGCCTAACCTGGTGAGAGGTTTTTTGCCATTGATGCTTTTGCTGTTCAAATTTTTGAGAAGCGATCATGTGTTGAACGATTATGTGACCGCAGCTTGGATAACAGGGGTTGTCGTATTATTGCTCGGGTTTGTTTCTGCGTTGTACACTCATGAAACATTTGCAAAAGACCTCAACTTTGTTGAGCAGTAATAATTTTCTTGTCCGTTTGTTGTTCTCTACATAAAAGATCCTGTCAGTTTTTATTGACAGGATCTTTATTATTATTTGAAACCTGATTTTATTCCTTAATAAAAAATGGCTTTAATGTATACCAGCCAATTGCAGGAAAAAAATGCATTGGAATTGCAAGGCCGGGAAACATTTCCGGGTTTTGCAGATCAAGCGGCAGCGTGATTGATATCGGGATAATAATGCTTACAAAAGTGAGCAGTGTAAAAG
>Ga0070734_10001423_pt1 | contig 34945 bp, 34 predicted proteins | sample Coa_R1_8_FD_66444 | JGI IMG/M metagenome (GOLD analysis project Ga0070734, IMG submission 66444) | Surface soil microbial communities from Centralia Pennsylvania, which are recovering from an underground coalmine fire - Coalmine... | ecosystem: Environmental > Terrestrial > Soil > Unclassified ...
GTTAGTTGCACTGCTTCGCCGTCGGGAAGCATTTTGACGTAAATCTGTCCAGCCGTGGCGAATGTCCGCTCGCCGCGAACAAACGTCAGCATGCGGCCATCCGGGGAGAGAGCCGGCTGTCCCGCCGAATCCGGGAATTTTGTCAACTGGACCCATTGGTCAGGGCTCGCCGGCCGGCCCGGGCTCAGCAGCCAGAGCGCGGTTCCGATCGCAAAAACCACAGCTGCAGCGGTTCCGGCGGTCAACGGCCAACTTTGTCTGTTCCGCCGCGCTTCGTCGAGCGCGCGGCGCACCTCCCCGATGTCTTGGATGCGCCGCGCGGCATCCCTTTCTAAACAGCGAGCCAACAGCTCGCGCAGTCGCGCTGGAGTCTTCGGCGGCAGTGCCGTCCAATCCGGCTCACGCTCCAGAATCGCAGTCAGCGTATCTTGTAGCGTCTCCCCGCGGAATGCCCGCTTGCCCGTCAGCAACTCGTACAATAAGCACCCGAACGCCCAGATGTCTGTTCTCTGGTCGACATCGCTCGCACGCACTTGCTCCGGACTCATGTACGGCGGCGTGCCGGTGATCTGGCCGGCGGCCGTCTCTAGCATTGTTGCCGTGACCTCTGGCGATACCTGCTCGGCTTCCTGCGCATTCGAAACGGCTTTCGCAAGACCGAAATCCAAAACCTTCACCCGCCCCTGCGCCGTCACTTTGACGTTGGCCGGCTTCAAATCCCGATGCACGATCCCCTTGGCGTGCGCGGCTTCCAGGGCTTCCGCCACTTGGCCGGCGTAGTCCAGAGCCTGTTCTACCGGAACCGGCCCCGACAGGGTTTCGCCTTCCACCAACTCCAGCACAAGGCATGTCGCGTCGTCCGACTCTTCCAGGCCGTAAATTGCCGCTATGTTGGAGTGGTTCAGGGAGGCCAATGTGCGCGCTTCCCGCCGGAAGCGCGCCAACCGTTCCGGGTCGCGGGCAAACGTGCCCGGCAAGGTCTTCAGGGCTACGTCGCGGCCGAGTTTATTGTCATGGGCCCGGTACACCTCGCCCATGCCGCCGGCACCCAAAAGCGATAAGACTTGATAAGAGCCGAACCGGCGGCCCAGCAGCACCGTCGCCGTCGGCTCCGGCTGGCTCATTTCTAGAAAACTCCCCGCCTGTTCGTCCCTGCGGAGCAACGATTCGACCTCGCGCCGCAGTTCGGCGTCGTTGCCGCAGGCGCCTTCCAGGAACTCGGCGCGCGCTTCCGGATCACGCGTCCGCGCCGCGAAGTACAGCGTCTCGATCTGCTGCCAGTGCCCGGGATTCATTGGCTGGTATCTTGCCAATCTTACTGCAATCTCGACCGCCTTTGCTGCGGGTCCGGGCGCGCGAAGCAAAGGGCTTTTCCGGGTTGTTAAGATCGACAGAGCAGCATGAACCCGGATAAACCTGAAGATATTACACAAATGCTCGCCGCCTGGAATCGGGGCGACGAGAGGGCATTGGCTGAGGTGATTCCGCTGGTCTACCATGACCTCCGCTTGTTGGCCCGCAAGCACATCGCACGATCGCCGGTACGGAGCGTTTACTCCGGAACTCTGGTCCACGAGGCATATATCAGATTGATCCAGGCGCGCGGAATTCGCTGCGAAAGCCGGGCCCATTTCTTTGCCTTATGCTCGCAAATGATTCGCCGCATTCTAGTGGACCATTGCCGCCGCCACGGAGCGGCGAAGCGCGGTGCCGGCCTACAGATTTCGCTCGAAGAAGCGGTTCTGGGCAGCAAAGCGCGGGGCGTCGAACTGGAAGCGCTCGATGACGCGCTCACCGCGCTTGCCAAGATCGATCCCCGGAAGGCTCGCGTCGTCGAGCTCCGTTTTTTCGGAGGCCTCGGCGCGGCCGAAACCGCCGAAGTGCTCGAGATTTCCGAAGAGACCGTCACTCGGGATTGGCGCGTGGCCCGAACCTGGCTGTTCCGCGAGCTAGCCCGAAAAAAGGGCGATTAGCGGCCAAGTGCCGCTTTGCCATCCCGAGCTGATCGTTCGACTGGGGCAGCGCCGCCCAAATGCCTCCAAAACATTTTCTCCCGGCGTGACGGCTTGCGACTCCGATCTGCGGATTAGGGTGTAGGAGAGATTGACTAGTGCCGTGCGGTATTTGCGCTCCGATCTCTCGTCGAGAACAGAGTCGTGATGACCCTTACTGGGTCTTGTCCGATATGAGGAGGAAGAAATGCGAAACGTTTACCTGTTTGGCCCCAGCCTGCCTGTCCTGGCGATAAGCGCCTTCTTGTTGGCGCCGGGAATCGGTCGCGGCGATTCCGGATCGTATCTGATTACCGGCGGTTTCACCACTTTCACCGGTAATGTGGATGGCAGCAACGCGCCGAATTACATACGAGCGCTTCCTGTCACTCCGGGCTTTGTGGGCTGCACCGCGGTAGACTGCTCGAACCAGCTCCTGTCCTTCGAGCAGATCTGTCCGGACGCGGGTTGTACTGCCGCTTCCGGCGTTGCGACGGATGTGCCAATCACCTATGGGAACGCGCCGAGCAACAGGCTGACCTTCGAAGCCTTTAGCTGCCCGCCGGGCGTGAGTCCCATCTGCACGAATACCGCGAACGAACTCGATTTTATTCCGAACCAAAATCCAGCCTTGCTCAGTTTCAACGATCCTGGAGGCAGTCTGATTGGCAGCCTCACCTTCACGAACGGCGTTTGGACCGGAGATGCGGATTTTGGGATCACCATCACGGCGACCGACGTCCTAGCACCCCATAATAGCTACAACTATACCGGGATCCTCCATATGAGTGTGACCCCGACTGACCCGCATCATTCCCCCGAAGCAAATGCCGATTACGTTTATTTTGAGAACGTTACGGGTAAGCCGTTGGATAATGTCACCACCGGCGTAGCGATCGGCAGTTTCCGAGTATATGAACTTTTCGATAGTCCAACCGGCAGCAATACCGCGACCGTCAATCTTTATGCGTCGCTTGGTTCGCTGGATCTGACTCGCCTTGCAGACGTGACGGGCGACGGATTTCTGGACGTCTCCACAACCAATGATTTGGGCGGTCCACCACCCGCCGGCGGTACTCCGTTGCCGGAACCCGGCTCCCTTCTTACGCTCCTAACGACTGCCGGATGCCTTGTGGCCGGAGTGCGGCGTAAGCATTCTCTGGAGACCCGACCCTAGCTTGGTAAACCGGCGCGGAACTATTCGTGCCACGTTTGCGTACTCTTCTCGGGAGGCCGATATGTTCTGTACTCAATGCGGCACGGCTTTGGATGCTCCGGACCGGTTCTGCCGGCAATGCGGTCACGCCACCGGCGTCGGCGGCGCGCCGCGTCCCGAGTTCCACACGTTGACCCGCGATATGCAGAACAAGAAAATCGCCGGCGTCTGCGCCGGCTTCGCCCGCTATTTCGATGTGGACGTCACTCTCATACGCGTCATCTGGCTGGCGCTCGCGTTCTGCACCGGAGTCGGTTTCATTGCGTACGTGGTCGCCTGGGTCGCCATGCCCAAGCAGCAGCCGCCCGCATCGTACCCGGCAACCGAGTACGTCTCGCAGCACTCTTAATCCGCAGTTGCAGCGCCGCCAGTTGCCGCGCCGCCTTGTTTTGGCTCGCGCGGTGGCATATGATGGCACTCCACTGAAGCGGTGAGAGTGCCATGAAGAGGATCCTCTCGATCGATGGCGGCGGTATCCGCGGCATCATCCCTGCCTCCACTTTGGTCAAGCTCGAGCAGCAGCTCGGCAAACCGGTTCGCGAGTGTTTCGATTTCCTGGCCGGCACTTCCACCGGCGCCCTCATCGCGGCGGCCGCCGCGGCCGGTGTCCCCGCCACCCGCATCCTCAATATTTACGTGCAGCGCGCCCAGGAAATTTTCACGCCGCCGAAAATCATCGCCAAGCCCAAGCAACTCGTCACCGGGTATATGTATGACCCCGACAACATCCGAAAAGTGCTCGTCAGCGAATTCGGCGCGGCCGCCAAATGGGTGCTAAACGATGCGCCGGTGCGCCTGCTGCTCACTGCCAAAGGCATCGACACCCACCCCTGGTATTTCGTCCGCGACACCGGCAAGAACGCCGGCACCACCGGAAAGCTGGGGCTGGTGGACTGCGCCGTTGCCAGCGCCGCCGCGCCCACTTACTTCAAACCATGGACCATGAATGTCGCGGGCGCCCCCACCGTCATGGTGGATGGCGGCGTTGGCGTGACCGGCAATCCGGTGTACCAGGCCTGTGTCGAAGCTTTTTACTATGACGACTTCGCGCCCGCCGACACGCGCGTCGTTTCTCTCGGAACCGGTTTTTACCCCCCGGGCAACAACGTGCCGTCCGGCCTGCTGGGCTGGCTGCACTGGACCGTCGGCGCCTTGATCGACGCGCCCGAAGATCAGCAGATCGATATCGTCAACCGCCACTTTCCCGGTTTGATGCAACGGTTCGATTGGAAACTGCCGCAGGCCATCGACATGGCGGATACCGGCAATATTCCGCAATTGGCTCAAATCGGCCGGCAAGCCGCGGATGCCATGGATTGGACCGCTATTCTCGCGGCATAGTCGCGCGCGGTGACAAGCGACGCAAATTGCCTGCAGTGCTTAGATTCCGAACGAGATAACTCCCTCTTTTACCGTCCCTCGTAGCCCCCTTTTTTGTGCCCCGGAACGATAATGAAGTCGGCAGTGGGCGTTGCTGTTCCCTGGAGGGGGCGCGCCCGCCACGATCCCAGCGGTTTCCGGCCTTGCAACTCGTGTGATTGCTTCATTCCCGACACCGGAAGCCGCTGGGATCCCAGCGGCTATGCAAATTCTCAACGAATCGGCGCCATTGACTGGAGACGTCAATGCGCCCCTCGATCTCGGCGCTTGGATCGGCAAAAGTCAGACCTTCGGCCTCATTTCCAACCGATGCTCGGCCGCACAGGCCGAATGCTTGCAGCACCTGCGTGAGAGCCGCGCGTATCAGTCGCTGGGCCTTTCCTGGGACCAGTTCTGCCCGCAGCACCTGGGCATCAGTCGGGCGTGGGCGGACGACCTGATCAGCCGATTGGAGGAATTTGGTCCCGGATTTTTCCAACTTTCGCAGATCGCCCCGGTTTCGCCCGAATCCTACCGGCTGCTGGCGCCGGCCATTTCGGATCAGGGAATCGAAATCGACGGCGAGTCTATCGCCATCACACCGGAGAACGCGCCGCGCATCCGCCGCGCGATTGTTGATTTACGCGCCGATCTCCGCCGCGCCCGTCAGAATATCAAGGATCCGGACGTCACCGTGCTGCAGAACCGCTTCGACAACTGGTTCGATCAGCTTTCCTCGTTCCATCCCAGCCCGCTCGATGCGGGCTCGTGCGCCGCCCGCCGCGGCCTGATCACGTATTGCCGCCACAAGCTGGACCGTCTCGCCACCCAGTAGCGCCGGCGCGCTACAGAAACGCCATCGTCTTGACGCCCGAGATGTCGAAGCGTTTCCGGCAGCGCAGGTTCTTGCATGCCACTTTATCATCGAGCAGCACCATGTAGCTTTGCGCTTTTTGGAATTTCGCGCGGTCGCGCTCGTCGGCCCCCGGTGGGAGCCGATCCTTCTTCTTCCGCACCATCCAGCGCAGTTCGTAGCTTTCGCTGCTCCGGCAGAACGGGCAATTCAACGTGGCCGCTTTGGTGGTCGGCGATTCGCTGTAAAAGGCGCGCTCGTCCATGGCTGTTCGTGCGGCTAGCGGTCCGCCATCGCAATCCAGGTCTGGCCGTCCGGATTGCCTTTGTATTCGGCCCGCGGCCGGATCAGGCGGTTGTTGTGATATTGCTCCAGCACGTGCGCCGTCCAGCCGGACATCCGGCTCACCGCGAAAACCGGCGTGAACAGATCGTCCGGAATCCCCAGCGAATAGTACGTTGAAGCCGAATAGAAATCCACATTCGGATTCAACCCCTTCACCGAACGCACGGCTTCCTCGATCGCCTTCGACAACCGGTACAGTCTTTCCTGCCCCGTGCGCTTGCCGAGTTCCTCGGAAAGCACGCGCAGGTGCGTGGCGCGCGGATCTTCAGTGCGGTACACGCGGTGGCCAAAGCCCGGAATCTTCACTTTGCGCGCCAGCGTGTCCTTGACGCGGCCCACGGCCTCGTCCTCGCCGTGCAATTCCAGCAGCCAGTGAATCACTTCCTGGTTCGCGCCGCCGTGCAGCGGGCCTTTCAACGCCCCGATCCCGGAGGTGATCGAAGAATAAATATCCGAAAGCGTGGCCGCGGTCACCCGCGCCGCGAACGTGGAAGCATTCAGTTCGTGATCGGCGTGCAGCGTCAGCGCCACATCGAAGGCGCGCTCCATCACGTCGTCGGGTCTTTTGCCCGTCAGCGTGTACAGGAAGTTCGCCGCGAACCCGAGATTCGGATCGCCTTCCAGGACCGGCTTGCCGCTGCGCAGCCGGTCGAAGGTCGTCACAATGGTCGCGGTCTTCGCCATCAAGCGGACAGCCTTGCGATGATTGGCTTCCGTTGACATGTCGCCGGCTTCGGCGTCGTGCAGGCTGAGCATCGATACGGCGGTCCGCAGCATGTCCATGGTGTTGGACTTGGGAACGCTTTTCAGAAAATCAATGACGGCGCCGGGCAGGGTGCGCTCGCGGATCAGGTCCTTGTTCAGCTGATCGTATTCACTCCGCTTCGGAAGGTGTCCGTACCAGAGCAGATAAATGACTTCCTCGAAATTGGCGTTCTGTGCCAGCGTATGGATGTTGTATCCGCGATAACTGAGGATGCCCTGGTATCCATCGATGTAACAAATTTCCGATTCGCCGGCGATGACGCCTTCCAGACCTGCCATTGTCGTTCCCATGTTTTTCGCTCGTCCTCTTCTTCGCTCGCTCTCAAAAGGCTTAGTTTCGCACGCTCAGGACCCTTCCGGAGGAACAGGCCGGCCGTGCAAACGAAACTTGATATTCCGCCAAAAATCGTGAATGCGGTTCCCTTGCGGGCACCGCTCAAACGGCGGGAAACCCAGGATTTTCGTGTCCCGCTCGACCCATAATTTTTTGTCGCCCGCTTTACCGGCGTCCACCTCGACGATCACACCCGAGCCGCAAGACTCGGTGTCCAGCACATCGATTTCGTTGACGGGCGCCTGGCTCGGGCCCCAGTCTTTCAGAAATTCGGTTTCGTTGTAATCGCGGCACGGCTTGGCGTCCGTGCAGCCCCACAGCGCGTACGCCTCCTTGTAATTGTGCGCCTGCAGGAGTTCAAAGAAGCGCCGGGCCTGGCGCTCCTCGGGAAAATTGCGGAAAAACAGGTACCCCAGGCCGCCGATAATCAACGCGGCCGCCACGGCTACGAGTACGGTTTTGGTGATCTTTTCGCGACGCTCTTCCCCCGCACCATAGTTTTCCAGGTAGCCGGCCATTTGCCTTTCCGAGAATTACTTCGCCGGATATGCCTTGTCGTACTCGGTGACCGCGTCGGCCGTGATTTCCATCGCCGGCTTGAAATACACGATGTTGTTGACGTCGACCACCGCGTCGTAGCCTTTCTCTTCGGCGATCTTTTTCACAACCCCGATCATCTTCTGCGTGCTCTTCGATAGGATCTCATTGCGCTCACGGTCCACGTCCGCCTGCAAATCTTCCTGCAACCGCTGCAGGTCGCGCTGCTTGCGCTGCCCCTGCGCGTTCAGATCGGCTTCGGCGGCCGGCGAGAGCTTCCCGCTGCCGCTCTGCAGTTGCTGCGAGATATTCGCGATATCCTTTTGCAACTGATCGATCTGGTTGGCGCGCGGCTTGAACTTGGCCTCCAGCTCCGCCGATGCTTTCTTGATCTCCGCTGACCCCAGCACGGCCTGTTGCAGATTGATCACTGCGATCTTGTTCTGGGCAGACGCCAACGCGCCGCTCGCGCACAGCGCCAAGGCCGTCGCAACAAACCGGAGTCCTATCCGTAAACTCATGAAACTACTCCTGCTTACTGGTTGAACTGATATTTGTAGTGTAGCACCGGATGGAAGCGCTCGTCTTCGTCCGTTTCACTTCATTCGGCGAACATTTCCGAAAGAACGCGTCCCGCCGAGCCGCTTGGCGTTTCGATTTCCAGAATCGCCGCCAGCGTCGGCGCGATGTCGTTCACCACCACCGGCTCATAATACCGGCCGGGCTTGATGCCCTGCCCCATGAAGATCACCGGCACATGCGTATCGTAATCGAACACGGTCCCGTGCGTCGCGCCGCCCTGCGTGAAAATCCAGTAAGGCTCGAGCAGGATTTCCAGATCGCCGCTGCGCCGGGGGTAAAAACCGTTCTCCACGCGCCGGCTGACTGCATCGGGCTGCACCGCCCCGGCGGCCAGTTGCTCGCGGGTGTAGACGCGGAACACGTGCGGAATCTGCCGGACGGCCTCCGCGGCGGTACGATCGACTTCCGCCGGATCGAGCTTTTTCTCCGCGATGAGATCGCGATTGAAGTACAGCGAGTGCTCCGAGCCGCTCAGGATCCATTTTCCGTCGCCGTATTTCCTGGCGAGCGCCTCCTGCGCGGTGCGATTGAAGATGCCGGCCGGCGGCCGGCCTCCCGGCATGCGGCGCGCCGCGTTCACTTCGGGCGTGGGCGCCACGCCGTGATCGGCGGTCAGGACCACCAGCACGTTTCCGGCGCCGGCCGCGCGATCGGCGGCTGCCAGCAGATCGCCTAAAACCTTGTCCGTGCGAATCGATACTTCGCGAACCTCCGGTGCATCCGGGCCTACCTGGTGGCCGACGTAATCGTTGGAGGAGAAACTAACGGCCAGCACGTCGGTCTCGTCGTGCTTTCCCAACTGCTCGGCTTCCAATGCCCGCTCCGCGAACGCGGCCACCAGATCGTTTCCGAACGGGCTGGCGGCGAGCGCGGCGTTTAACTCCTTCGCCTCGGACGGCATCTTGTGATTAAGCCAGGTGGCGCCCGCAAACCGCGCCGCCGGATGGCTGTCATTGAACGATTTCACCCATCCCGGCAGCTCCGCAACATAAAACGTGCTGCTCACGAAATTGCCCGACGTGTTGTCAAACCAGTAGGCGCCGTTGGCCATGTGGCCGGCCGGCAGGATCGCGGAACGGTCCTTCAAGGAAACACCGATCACTTTGGATTTGCCGCCGTCCGCAATTTTGAGCTCATCGCCGACGGTGCTGACGAGCAGGCGACGGGGCGACGATCCCGCGCCGCCGCGACCGCCCACGATCTGTGTCTGGGCATCGGAGACGCTGGTCACCTCGCGGCCCTCGTCGCGGTCGTACCAGTCGTTACCGATGATGCCGCTCACCGATAGCGGCGCCCCCGAGAGAAACGTGCTGTGGCCGGCCGCGGTAACCGTCGGGAAGTGGTTATATTGCGCGTCGCTAAACACGGCGCCTCGCGTGAGCAGTTGGTTCAGCCCGGCCGTGTAGTCGCTGCGAAACCGCGTGAGGTAGTCATACCGGAACTGGTCGATGACAACGGCCAGGACGAGTTTCGGCTTTTTCGGCGCCGCGCCCGCAAGGCTGATCAGTGCGAACAGGCACGCGAGGAGCTTACGCATGGTTCGCCCCTCAGCGTACCACGAGCAGTAGGTCCGATCGGTTGCGATTCGGTGAATTCGCGTTACTTCGAGGGGGCCGGAGCAGAGGGTTTGCTGTCGCTCTTCGACTCAGACTTGGACTCAGACTTGGACTCGGACTTCGAGTCCGCCTTGGATTCGGTCTTGGTCTTGGAGTCCGGAGCGGTCGAGCCTTTCCCGTTTTTGCCGTAATCGGTTACGTACCAGCCGGAGCCTTTAAACTGCAGAGCCGGCGCCGAAATCAGGCGCTCAACGGCGCCCCCGCAATTCTCGTGAGTGGTAAGCGGCTCATCGGAGAACTTCTGCATCACTTCGAACGTCTGGCCGCAGCGTTGACAGGAATACTCGTACAGAGGCATAACCCAGAAATCTATCTAAATTATAGCAGGTTAACCGTGAATTTTCCCGCGTGGAACCGCTAACCTTCCCGAGGTGAGAATCGTCTTAACGGTTAGAATGAAACGAAAGGTTTTCGCAGTCGGATTTCTGGCAACCGCGCTCGCCGCAGTGGGGTTTGTGCCGTCCTGCTACGACCATTTCGTGACTTCCCGGCAGAGTTTCCAACAATATTTCGAAGCGTTGAACCCCAAAGGAAACTCGTTAAATCCGGTGGAGCGCTTCGTGTTCAGCCTCGTCTTAGCGAACTCGGAGAGCGCTCCGAACCGGAAATAGCCGGTTACTGCTTCTTAGCCGCGCTGCGGCGGGCGCCGCCCCGGCGCGCGGGAGCGGCCGCGCAGGGCTCGGTTTCCACACCTTCCAGACTGGCTTTTTCGGTATCCATCGTCAGGTTGAACGGGTCTTTGGTGAACGCGCTCGGCACACCCTTGAACTGAATCTGGTCGCCGGTCTTAGGCTTGCCGGTAAGAGCGGAATCCAGCTTGAGGGTCACTTCGGGATGCGTGGCGTCGGAAAGAGCGACGACCAGTTCCTTCGACCGGCAGGCAGGCTTGGCGTCGACCAGTGTGCCTTTCAGCTTGGGGACATCGGCGTTCTTGACGTCGGACTCGAAATACTGTTCGCCGTTGGCATCGGCCAGATGGCTCTTGATTCCCATCCAGAGCGCGAGTTGCGGATTCTTCTCGCGAAACTCTTCTTCTTTCCTGGCGGAGATCTCGGCTGCGGTTTCCAGCTTGAAGCCGGCCGGCGGCAAGGGAGACATCAAAGCGAGGGCTTTGAGCTGCTTCAATCCTTCGTCATCGGCGCCGTGGTAGGAAGTGTAGATCTTGTTGAGGTACGCATCCACCTGGGGGCGCGTCTGAGGCGCGAGGCCGCCCTTGGCCGGATCCATCGCCACAGCGCGCGCAATTTCGTAAATCGCCTGCGGGAACTTGTCCGGGTTGCGTTGGGCCACCAGCACCGAGCCCAACCGATAGGCGATATCGCCGCTATCGGGGTACTGCTGCAGGGCCTTGGTGTACGCCGCCTCCGCCGCCACGTAATCTTTCTTCTGCTCGGCGTCGGCGCCCGGCTTCATCGTGATGTACATGAGGGTGTCTTTGGCGAGCTTCTCGACTCCCGGCCGCGCCTGTTTCCACGCATCTTCATTGACGCTGGCCGGCTTGAGTGAATCCAGGTTGTCGAGCAGCGTCTGCGCCGCCTTCTGCCCCTCCGCGAGCTGATCGGGCGTGGCGTTCGGGAGGTTTCTGACGTTCGCCGTAATCAGGCTGAGCGCGGCAAAGCTCTTCGGATCTTTCGCCAAAATCTTCGCGCCCATGTCGAGAACCTTGGCGGGCTGGTTCAGATCGCTATAGAAGCGGAGCTGCTCCTCCTGGTAATCGCTCTCGGGATATTTTTCGACCCACTGATTGAGATATTGCAGCTTCTTGGCCGGATCGGTTTCCTTGGTGTAGGCGGTGAACAGATCGTATTCACCCTGGTCTTTAACCTTTTTCTGTTTCTCCTGGGCGTACGTGCGGACCGGCGTCACCGTACTCACCAATGCGGCGATCAAGGCCCCCCATACCAGCGCGGGAAGCAGCCCCGCGATCACCCCTTTAAATGTTTTCTCCGATTGTTGCACTTGCGCCTCCTGCCGTTTCCGCCGTTTCTTGAGCTGTCGCCATGGCAAGCTAGACTCTTCCGTATCCTTCATTGCACCGCCGGTTTGAATGACCGGCTGGCTTTTGCGGAGTATAGCCAAACCACTCGCGCGCCGCAACTATTTTGGACGGCGCCGCGAGCCCCACGGTTCCGCACCCAAATGATACCAGATCAACGCTATGCTGGAAGTCGCGGTCATGCGCTACCTGGATCTGGGCGTCATCCTGGCTTACCTGGCCGGAATCACGTGGTTCGGCGCCCGGTTTCGCCACCGGCAGAAGAGCCTGCGCGACTACCTGCTGGGCGGCCGCACGGCGCCGTGGTGGGCGATCGCGCTGTCAATCGTCTCTGCGGAGACCAGCACGCTGACGATTGTCGGAACGCCGTCGCGGTCGTTCACGGAAAATCTCGGGTTTCTGCAGTTGGTATTCGGATACCTGCTGGCGCGCGTCGTCATCTCGGTCCTGTTTCTGCCGCAATATTTCCGGGGCGAGCTGTTCACCGCCTACGAGTTGATGCGCCGGCGCTTCGGCGAGCGCGTGCGGAAGCTGACCGCCTCCATTTTTCTCGTCACCCGGGCGCTGGCCGAGGGAGTGCGGGTGTTCGCGATTGCGCTGGTGATTTCGATCGTGCTGGGGACGGGCGAGGTCTGGTCGATCATCGTGATCGTGGCGCTGACTCTGGTTTACACGTTTGAAGGCGGGATGACGGCGGTCATCTGGACGGACGTCGTGCAGATGAGTCTTTACGTGCTGGGCGCGATCGTGAGCTTTTTTGTGATCCTCGGGCACATTCCGGGCGGCTGGCCGCACGTAGCGGCGGTAGCCGGAGCGGCCGGCAAATTCCGGCTGTTCGATTTTCAATTTGCGCCCACCATGCAATTTTTCTCCCGCAATTACACGTTTTGGGCGGGGATTTTGGGCGGCTGTTTTCTTACGACGGCCAGCCACGGCACCGACCAGCTGATGGTGCAGCGGCTGCTGAGCGCGCGCAGCGAGCGGCAGAGCCGGGTCGCGCTGCTGTCGAGCTGGGCCGTGATCTTTGTGCAGTTCGCGCTCTTCCTTTATATAGGCATCCTGCTGTACGTCTATTACGGCGACAACCATCTGCCGGCGCCGGCCCAGATCGATCGGATTTACCCCGAGTTCGTCTGGCAGAACCTGCCGCCGGGCGTCGCGGGCCTTACGATCGCGGCGATCCTGGCGGCAGCAATGGCGAATCTGAGCGCGGCGCTGAACTCGCTGGCATCCACCACCGTGGTCGATTTTCTCGGCGTGCGCTCGAAGGCATCCGGCGATGCCGCGTCGCTGAAGCTCGCCCGCCTGGCGACGGTGGCATGGGGGCTGGTGCTGTTGGGAATCGGCATCCTCTCACGGCACGTCGGCTCGGTGCTGGAGGCGGGCCTGACGATTGCCTCTTATCCGCTCGGCGCCCTGCTGGGAGTGTTTCTGCTGGGGGTGCTGACGAGCCGGCCGGGCGAAAAGGCCGCTATGGTCGGCGTGGCGGCCGGATTGGCCTCGATGGTTTTTGTCCGCCTGTTCACCCCGATTGCGTTCACGTGGTACGTATTGATCGGAAGTGTGACTACGTTCGGCACGGGCTGGCTGGTATCGCTATTCGAAAGCCCCACGCCGGCGCCGGAGCCAGAATGGAAAAGCTCACTCACAAGACCGAACTGAAGCGCGATCTCGGCGCCTGGCCTGCCTCGGCCATCGTGGTGGGCACGGTGATCGGAAGCGGGATTTTCCTGGTTCCGCAAACCATGATCCAGCGGGTGGGCTCGGTGGAAATGGTTTTCGTGGTGTGGATTGTGGGCGGCCTGCTGTCGCTGGCAGGCGCTTTGAGTTACGCGGAGCTGGCGGCCGCGATGCCCGAGGCCGGCGGTGAATACGTTTACCTGCGAGAGGCCTACGGGCCGATGTGGGGATTCCTGTACAGCTGGACGCAGATGTGGGTCGCCAAGAGCGGATCGATCGCAACGCTGGCCACCGGGTTCTTTCTTTATTTGGGAAATTTCTTCCCGAAACTGGACGTGGTTTTTTATTCGGTTCCGCTGCCCCTGGGGCCGCACGGGGGGCCGCTAGAATTCCGGTATGGACAATTGCTCGCGATCGCGCTGATCTTGAGCCTGGCCTGGCTGAATTATTACGGAGTCAAACTGGGAGGCGCGGTGCAGACGGCCGTAACAGGTGTGAAGGTCGGGCTGATCGCGCTGATCATTCTGGCGGGGCTGGCGCTCGGCCAGGCGCATGCGCCGGACCGTGCGCCTGTCGCTCCGCTCACGTTTGCCGGATTTGTGGCGGCTTTAGTGGCGGCGCTGTGGGCGTACGATGGCTGGAACAACGTAAGCATGGTGGCCTCGGAGGTCCGGGCGCCGCAGCGTAATCTGCCGCTGGCGCTGATCGGCGGCACGGCCGGAGTGATCGGCATATATCTGCTGGCAAACGCCGCCTATTTCCGGATCCTGGCGCCCCATGAAGTGGCGGGCAGCGAGCGGGTGGCGGCGGTCATGATGGGGCGGCTTCTGGGCGCGCCGGGCGCGGGCTGGGTCTCAGTTGCCGCCATGATCAGCATCTTTGCGGCGCTGAACGGTTCGATTTTATCCGGCTCGCGGGTGCCCTACGCGGCAGCGCGGGAAGGCTATTTCTTTGCCCGCATGGCGCGGGTGGATCCCGTACACCACACCCCCGGAGTATCAATTGTCGGGCTTTGTCTCTGGTCGTGCCTGCTGGTGCTATCGGGCAAATACGACGATTTATTCAATTTGGTGATTTTCGCCAGCTGGATTTTATATGGAATGACGGCGGCTTCGGTAATCGTCCTGCGGATCAAACAACCGGCCCTGGAACGGCCCTATCGGACGATGGGCTATCCCGTGGTGCCGTTGTTATTCGTGCTGGGAGCGGCAATTCTATTGATTTCGACGCTGTTTGACCGGCAGCGGGAATCGCTGCTCGGAGTGGGTCTGATGGCTCTGGGTTTGCCATTTTATTTCCATTGGAAGAAAGCAAACCGAGTTTGAGATCGACGACGCCGGAGCCGTACTATACGGCACATCAGTACTTCAATGCGGAAAAATCATAGGCGAAAAATGTAATTGTTGCCTTGAAAATTGTTTCGCTTTGGAGTAAAAAGGCAGATGTATAATGTAATCATTCCAGAGTTACTGTAATTTTTTTGGCTCACGCCGAGCACTGGGATCGCGCGGGTGCCGTTTGGAGGGTGAGAAGCATGGATGTATCGAAAATTCTCTCTGAGTTGAGAGAAGAGCGGGTGCAAATCGAAGAAGCGATTTTGAGCCTCGAACGATTGGCACGCGGGCGCGGAAAGCGGCGTGGACGGCCGCCGGCCTGGATGTCGGAGATCACGGTCAAACGCCGCGGGCGGCCTCCAGGGAGCAAGAACAAAACAACGGGCGCTGCCGACGCAGCTACGGTCAAAAGCGCAGCCGTAGCTTAGACAAGAAACCAGAATCCGAACAAAAGGCCGGCCTCCCCCACCGGGAGCGCCGGCCTTTTTTATCTTTTATCGCCGCAGGGGAACGCCGATCCGCGGCGTTACCTGAGTTTCACCGGCCGCTAGAAGGTCTGGGGCGCTTCGCCGAGCTTGACTTGCACACGAAGGCTGCGGCCGCCGCGATAGACGGTGAGGTTGAGGATATCGCCGGCGCGCTTGCGGTTGAGCGTGCGGGTCAGCAGGTCGTTGCTTTCAACGGGCTGGCCTTCGACCGCGGTGATCAAATCGCCGCCGACGCCCAACGGATAGTTGCCGACAATGACGCGTTGGCGCGGCCCCCGCAATCCGGCCTCATCGGCGGCTGAACCGCGCTCCACGCTCTGAATCAAGAGACCGCCTTGCGTCGGCAGCTCGAGCATGTCGGCCAGGTCTCCGGAGACATAAACAGTGGTGATACCGAGCGTGGGCCGCGTGATGCGCCCGCTGCGCTGGAATTCTTCGAGCATCGCCTTGGCGCGATTGATGGGCATGGCAAAGCCGACACCGACATTGCCCTGCTGGCCATAGATTGCGGTATTGATCCCGATGACGTTGCCGTGCGAATCGAGAAGAGGCCCGCCGCTATTGCCTGGATTGATGGCGGCATCGGTCTGAATCAGGCCCTCCAGCCGCTCGTCCTCGGCTTCAATATCGCGGCCGAGGGAGCTGACAATACCGGTGGTGAGGGTGCCTTCGAGCCCGAATGGGTTGCCGATGGCCAACACCTTTTGGCCCACGATCAGGGAATCGGAGTCGCCCAGGTGCAGATAGGGCAGCTTGCGGCCGGCTTCGATCTTCACCAGAGCCAGATCATTGCGCGGGTCGCGGCCGAGGACGCGCGCCTTGTAGACTTTCTTATCGGCGAGCCTGACGGTCAATTGAGCGTTGCCGCTGACGACATGGTAGTTGGTAAGAATCTCGCCGGAGTCCTTGATGAGGAAGCCGGAGCCAATGCCGCGTTCGGGAACCAACTGAAAGAACCAGCCCTCGCGATAAACAATGGACGTGATATTGACCGTGGCATCGCGCGAGGATTTATAGATATCGATATTATTCTGCTCATCGGAGGAGAAGCTGGGGCCGGCCGCGGAAGCAGGCTCGGTCCACATCCTGCCGACAGAGCGGCCGGGCTGGAGAAAATGGCCTATGTCCCAGTGGGCGACTGAGGTGAGATAAATGAAGCCCGCCACAAGAATGGCGGCTCCGAGGAACGGCCGCAGGATTCTCATATTTCGATTCTCCGCAATTGTTCGTAAACCGCGCGCGTTTGGCGCAACGTGTCCTCTTTGGCGCCGGATGTATCGATGACGAAATCAGCGAATTTTCGTTTGTCGGCGAGAGGCATTTGACGGCTCAGCCGGGCCCGGACATCAGCTTCAGAGGCGCCATCGCGGCGCCGCGCCCGAGCCACTTGCTGCTCTTCTGTACAGGTTACCAGGATCAGGCGGTCGAACCGCTTGTAACTCCCGGTCTCGATCAGGATGGCGGCTTCGACCACGGCAATGCCTTTAGGCTCGCGCGCGGCATACTCCGCGATCAATTGCTCCTCGCGCCGGCGAACGGCCGGGTGGACCAGCGCGTTGAGGCGCGCCAGGGCCTCGGGATCATCAAAGACCCGCGCCGCCAGCTTCCGGCGATCGACGGCGCCATCGGGCGCCAGGATGGCGGGGCCGAACTCGCGGACCGCGGGGGCGAACGCCGGGCCGCCCGGCGCCAGGGCTTCGTGTCCGAGCTCATCGGCGCGAATCAGGAAACATCCGTAGCCGGCGAGAGCCTCGCCAACAAAAGTTTTGCCGCTGGCCAGGCCGCCAGTCAATCCGACCTTTAGCATACCCCCAGGCGGCGCTCCGCGGACTCGACGGTGTTCAGCATGAGCATGGCGATGGTCAGGGGGCCGACGCCTCCGGGCACAGGAGTGTAGGCGCTGGATTTTTCCGCTGCGTCGAGCGGATTGACGTCGCCAATTAGCAAACTTCCTTTCTTATCAAATGCCGCAAGTTTTTCAGAGGAATTCCGAAAAATTCGGGCCACGTCCTCGCGATTATCCAATCGATTGGTGCCGACATCAATAATCGTCACGCCAGGTTTCATGTACTCTGCCGTGATCAAGGCAGGCCGCCCCACAGCGACTACGAGGATATCGGCTTGCCGGCAGATTTCCGGTAGATCGACGGTTTTGGAGTGACAGATGGTGACGGTGGCGTGCTCGTGCAGAAGCATCAGGGCGGCCGGCTTGCCCACGATATCACTGCGGCCGCAGACGACGGCCCGCTGGCCCGCGATGGGAATGTTGTAGCGGCGCAGCAACTGAATAATGCCGGCCGGAGTACAGGCGCGCGGAGCGGGAATCTTCGCGACCAGACATCCCACGTTATAGGGATGGAAGCCATCCACGTCTTTATCGGGCGCGATCGCCCGGAGGATGCGCCTGGTGTCGACCTGCCTCGGAAGCGGCAACTGCACCAGAATGCCGTCCACATCGTGGCGCGCATTCAATTGATCGACGATGGCGAGCAGCTCTTCGGTGGTGATGGAATCGGGCGGGGCGAGCGTCTCGGAGCAGATTCCCAGATCCCGTGACGTCTTCACCTTGTTGCGGACGTAGGTTTCGGAGGCCGGGTTGCTGCCGACCAGGACGACGACGAGACCCGGCGGGCGCCGGGCGGCGGCCAGCCGCGCAATGCGGGGTTTCAACTCTTCTTTGATGTCGTCCCGGACGCGATTGCCATCGATGATCTGCGGCATTTCAGTTCAATGATAGCGTGCGGCGCGCGGAGGCAAGCTCTCCGCCTTACGTGATAGAATCCCCGCGAATGGCCAACTACGTTCTGGTGCATGGGGCGTGGCACGGAAGCTGGTGCTGGAAGCGGGTACGAGACTCACTGCAGGATGCCGGACACCGCGTGTTCACACCGACGTTGACGGGCGTGGGAGAACGGTCGCATCTCATCTCGCGTGACATTAACCTCGATACGCACATCGCCGATGTCGCCAACCTGATCCGGTGGGAGGAACTGGCGGAAGTAATCCTGTGCGGCCACTCGTATGGAGGATGCGTGATCAGCGGCGTGGCGGACCGCATCCCGGAGCGGATGCGCGCTCTCGTCTACCTGGATGCGTTTGTGCTGGAAGACGGCGAGAGCCTGTTCGACATGGCGCCGGATCGGGGAGCGCGGATGCGCGAGCAAGCGCGGGCGACGGGCGATAGCTGGAAGGTGGCGCCGATTCCCGCCGCAGCATTTGGCGTGAACGCGGCGGACCGGGCCTGGGTCGATGCGCAATGCACACCCCAGCCAATCGGGTGCTTCGAGCAGAAGATCCGGCTGACGGGCGCATGCCAACGGGTGCACGACGTGACCCATATCCTGGCCACAGGATTTCGCGAGGGATCTCCCTTTCCTGTGGCGCACGAGCGCGCCAAAGCACGCTGCTGGAAAACCGAGACGGTGGCCTGCGGACACGACGTGATGCTCGACCTGCCGCAAGAGTTGACGGCGCTGCTGGCGCGGATCGCCGGGGCCAAAGCGGCGGCGCCAAACGCGTAAACAGACGCGGGCTACTGCAACGACAGACGGCTGCGTTCCCGCGGCGGAAGCGCATCATACAACGCGGTGAAAACGGCGTTGGTCCAGCCGAAACCGGCTTCGTTGGAATGGTAGCCGAAGCGGATTTCGCCGCTTAATTGTGAGGTGCGGCGGACGACATCGTATTTCTCCACGATGGCGCCGGTCTTGCGGTATTGCTCGAGTACCAGGGAGAGAAACTCGATCGAGATGCGATCGGCCTCGCGGTTGTAGCCATAGCGGCGCAGGCCTTCGACCGCGAGTAATTCCAGCGGGGCCCAGCCAAACGGCGCGTCCCATTGATTCCCGCTCGGATTGGTGCTGGTCTGCAATCCGCCGGGGCGCTCGAACTTGGGCAGCGCCTGCGCGACTCGGGCGGCCTGCTCGCGCGTGGCGATGCCGGCCCACAGAGGATAGAAGGCGGTCAGGAAAGGATACTTGCGGCGCGTGCGCCGGACGAAGTCGTAGTCGTAAAAAAGACCGTCCGGCTCGTCCCACATCAGGCGATTGATGAGAGCGGCGCGATCGGCCGCGCGCTTGCGCCAGACGGCCTCTTCAGACTGGCGGCCGAGGATACGCATGATGTCCGCGGTCTGGGTCTCCATGACATAGAGCAGCGAATTCAGGCACACGGGGTTGTAGTGGATGATATCGATGCTGAAGGGGCCGAAGCGGCCGGAGGGATCGAAGCCGGATTCGCGCATGGAACGGTCCCCTTTGTAAAAGAGGCGGGTGAGCTGGTCGTGGGCGCGGTCGTAGTATTGAGCGAGGTCGTAATCGGTGACGCGGTGTGTGCGAAAATATTGCCGCACCAGGTCATAGTGCGTACGGCCTTGCGCATCGCGTTCGGCGGCGAGCACCTCGGGTGCGGGGCCCTCTCCGAGATCGAAGTAGCGCGAGAGGCCCGTCTCGGCGGTGAGGTGAGGCGCGGTGGTCCAGAACCGGTAATAGGATTCGATGGCGGGGACCGCGGCGGCGAGCCCGTTGCGGTCGTGAGTCCGCTCATAGACGGCCTGCACCATTTCGGTGAAGAAGGGGGGCTGGGAGCGGGTGAGGTAATAGGTGCGGTTGGCGTTGAGGATTTTGCCGTAGTTGCGGATCTCGTAAAGAAAGTTTACCGTGATGCCGGCCGCGAGCGTATCGAGATGATCGCGCAGCAAGCCGGTCTGGATGAAGTAGCTATCCCAGCCGTACATCTCGTTGAAGCGGCCGCCGGGCACGACATAGGGCTTCGGCAGGTAGAGCAGGCCGGGATCGCGGATTTGCGCAGGATCGGGAAGGGGCCGCACGTCGATGGTTTGGAAATCGGCGGCGCTCATCTCGCGGCGCAATTGCGCTTCGATGGCGCGCAGATCTTCGGCCGCGGGCACGTAGACGGGCCAGCGGCCGCCGGGCGCGGGATGAAATTTGGGATCGGGAGCGGCTTGGGCCAGAGTGCGGTTGGAGCGCGTGAGGACCGACCAGGTGTCGCGGATGTAGTCGAGTATCGAAGGCCGCCGCGCCGCCTGCTGACTCAGGGCGGCCAGGGCGGTAACAATAACGAGGAGAATTCGCCGGCAAGGCGCCGCGCGCGGCCGCATGGCGAGATCATCGCAAGGACAGGGCGACGATCGCAACATTGTGCGCCGACGCACAACAGCATTCCGGCGGCGCCTCGAACAATCGTCTCCAGCAGGCGGGCGCCCACTTTCGCAGCGCGCTGCGCGAGTACTCCCAGGCGGTTCGGAAACTGGACAAGTTTATGGGAGGGACGGGCCAGGCAAGCCGACCCGTTGAGGTCAGATCGACCGTACCGGCATGGCTACGATGTCGGTGATCTCCATGGCCTCTTTGACGATGAACGGTTCGCCATAACGGACATTGATTAAATTGCCGTAGAAGCGGGCGATGGCTGCGAGGCGGTCGCGAATTTCCTGCTCATTCGGGAACAGGCCGCTGGGGTCGGCGGAGCTCCCGAATTGCGAGGTATAGCTCAAGAGCGCGGCCATGCGGCGCTCGAATTGGTTGCTGATGTCGACCACGAATGACGGCTTGATGTTCGTGTAAAGGCCCGAGTACAGAATCTTGAACGGGCGGTGCGCCTCGGAGTATTCATCCAATTTCTTGAGGCCGGAGAGGAAGCAGGCTTCATAGCCGAGCTCGCAGGCGCGGTAGTGGTCGGGATGGCGGCCTTCCCAATAGGGGAGAATCACGACGCGCGGTTTCAGCTCGCGGAACTTCGCGGCAATGGTCATGCGCGCGGCGATGTTGTTTTCCAGACGCGCGTCGGGCATGCGCAGGTTGCCGCGCCACTCGAGGCGCAAGTGTTTGGCGGCGGCTTCGGACTCGGTGATGCGCAGCTCGGGGGTGCCGCGGGTGCCCATGTCACCGGCGGTCAGATCGAGCACGCCAGTGCGATAACCGGCTTCGGCCATGCGGATCAGGGTGCCGCCGCAGGTCTGCTCGACATCGTCAGGATGAGCGGCGAGGGCGAGAACGTCGAGGTTCATTTACCAGTAGAGGTCCTTCCGGCGGCGATAGGGCTCGTGGGCTCCGAGCAGGTAGATGAGGCCGATACCGGCGACGAAGCCGCCGACGTGGGCGAAAAAGGCGGTGCCGCCCTGCGCGACCGGCGCAGCCAGGCTGCCGACGCCGCTGATGAATTGGATGGCGAACCAGTAGATGAGCATCAGCCAGGCGGGCACTTCGATGGTGGTGATGAAGATGTAGAAGATCAGCGTATAAATGCGCGAGCTGGGAAATTTCACCAGGTAGGCGCCCATCACGCCGGCGATGGCGCCGCTGGCGCCCACCATGGGGACGCGGGAATCCAGGTTCAGATACGCCTGGGTGAGGGCGGCAGCGATGCCGCAGAGCAGGTAAAAGAGCAGGAACTTGCCATGGCCGAGAATGTCTTCGATGTTGTCGCCGAAGATCCAGAGGAACCACATGTTGCCGAGCACGTGCATCCAGCCGCCATGCAGGAACATGGAGGTGAACACGTTCATCCAGCGGAAATGGTCGGGCACGAGGCCGTAGGTGAAGATGAGCGCGTTCTGCGAATAGGAGTCGAGGGAGAATTCAAACAGGAAGATAAGAATATTGATGACGATCAGGATGACCGTGACGATGGGCTTGGAGTAGCTCGGCTGTGTATCGCGTAAGGGAAACATTCAGTCGGTATGGGCCGCCTGACCATCGAGCGCCGCAAAATCGGGGTGGATGCGCCGCTCAGTCCGCCCCAGCTGGGCGCGAACCTGATCGAGAGTGGCAATGCCGCCGCGGGCTCCGACGGCGGTGCAGTTGAGCGCCGCCATAGCGTTCGAAAACTCGAGAGCCTCGGCCAAGGACATTCCTTGCAGAACAGCATAACAGAACGCCCCGTGAAAGACGTCGCCGGCGCCCGTGGTATCGGCGCAGTTGACGACGAAGGCGGGTGAATAAGTGTACCGGCCCTCAGAACGGGCGAGGGCGCCATGGGCGCCGAGCGTCATGGCCGCCACTTTCATACCGTAGTGCTCCTGAATGCGCGCGAGGGCGACGACCGGGTCGGGCTCGCCAGTGAAGGCGGCGGGGAACTCGGAGCTCGACACCAGGTAATCGGTGTTGGGCAGGACATGCTCGAAGCCGGGATAGATGGTGTCGACGTCAATCACCACGGGAACGCCGCGCGCGCGCGCAATTTCGGCGGCGCGGGCGATGGCCGGGGTGTCGTGGCCATCGAGGAGGAGGAGGCGGGCGCGGGCGATCTGGGCGGGGTCAATTTCTTCCGGCCGGATGCGCAGGCACTCCTCGCGGCGCCAGAAGATGGTGCGCTCACCGGTGGAGGCGTCGATCACGATGTAGGCGGATTGATTGGGACAATTGCGGCGCACCTGCACGTGCTCGAGATCGATGCCGCTGTAGCGGAGGCTCTCCATCTGGATACGGCCGCGCTCGTCGTCACCTACGGTTCCGATGTACTTGACGCGCAGACCGAGGCGGGCGCAGGCGACTAGCGCGCTGGCGACCTGACCGCCGGGGCTGAGGACTTCGTCAACGATACGGATCTTCCCGGCGTAGGCCGGAAAGTGCGGCACCATCAGCAGCGTGTCGGTGGCATTGAGGCCGATGCCGAGGACGTCGAAATCAGGCATCGTGCGGGACCGCAATGGCGCCCCGCTGCGCGCGGTCGCGCAGCTCGCCGATGTTGACGCCGGTGAGCGCGGTGGCAATCGCGCCTCCGACCAGCAGCGGGATTGTCAGCGCGAAGAACATGACGAAAGAGAAAGTTTTGGCGGCATCGCTTTCGACATCGAACAGGCGCAGCGCGACCACGCACGCCACCTGAATGAGCCCGAGATTGCCGGGCGCGTTGGGGATGACGGTTCCCAAGCGGACCAGCACGAGCACGCCGCCGGCGATCCAGAAAGAGAGGTCGAATCCGTAGGCGTTCATGAGCGCCCATACGGAAACCACTTGCAAGGCCAGGTAAAGGCCGCTGATCAGGACCGTGAAGCCGATGGTGCGGCGGTTGCCCATGAGGTGCACGCCTTCGACAATGTGGCGCAGCGTGGCGGCCCAGCGGTTTTCCCGGATCAGCAGATGGACGTGCTGCTTGTGGTAGATGATCCAGACAAGCAGTACGACGGCGACCAGCAGCAGCGCGCCGATGGCTTGCACGAGGAGGATGAAATCGCGAGGAATGCGGCGCACGAAGCCGGCAGTGACGAGGAAGGCGGCGAGCATCCAGAAGCCATCGATGATGCGCTCGACGGCAGCCGAGGCAAAACTCAGGGAAATGCGGAAATCGTTCCAGTGGGCCAGCAGGTAGCAACGAATCAGCTCGCCGACGCGCAGCGGGAGCACCTCATTGGCGAACAGGCCGATGTAGATAGCCTGGACGGTGCGCCAGAAACGAAGCCCGACGACCGGACCGAGCAGGGTGTTCCAACGCCAGGCGTGGACCAGGTAAACGGAGAGATCGGCGGCCACCGAAAGCGCCACCCATTTCCAATCGAGCGTACGGATGGCGGCAGCGAGCTCGCCGAGGTTGTAGTTGTGCAGAACCCACAAGAGGCAAAGCGCCGACAGGGCATAACCGACGACTTGAGGAAACCATGAGGGCATCCAGCGGCGAAAGGTTTCGAGGAATTGCCTCATAGGGCGTCAGGAGAAAATTTGCCGGCTTCCGAAACGCCGGCACGGCTAGCGCGTGAAAGGGTCAACAGCCTTATGATAACGTCAGTAGCGCGGGGTTGACCTCCCTCACCTTCAAACATGGAACCAGTTGCATGAAGCCACTCCGCCGCGTCGCCGTGCTCGGCGCCGGGACCATGGGGGCACGCATCGCGGCCCACTTCGCCAACGCCGGATTTCCGGTGGATCTGCTGGACGTCGTGATACCGGGCAACCCTAACCGGAATGCAGCGGCCTTGAGCGGACTGGAGAGCGCGGCCAAACAGAGGCCGGCCGGATTCTTCACCGAGCGGGCGCGCGGCCTGGTCAGGCCGGGTAATTTCGAAGACGACCTGCGGCGGTTGGGCGAAAGCCAGTGGATCGTGGAAGCTGTTACCGAGCAACTCGAGATCAAACGCGAACTACTGGCGAAGGTGGCGGCGGTGCGCACGCCGGGGACGATTCTGTCCACCAATACCAGCGGCATTCCGCTGGCGCGGATCTCGGAAGCGTGGGATGCGGAATTGCGGCGGCATTTCCTGGGCACGCACTTTTTCAATCCGCCGCGATATCTGCACCTGGTGGAGGTGATCCCCGGGACGGAGACCGACGGCGAAGTGCGGGAGTGGGTTTCGTCGTTCTGCGATCTTCATCTGGGAAAAGGCGTGGTGCCGTGCAAGGACACGCCGAACTTCATTGCCAATCGCATCGGCACGTTCTTCGCGGCGACGCTGTTCCGGCTGACGATCGAAGGCGATTACACGGTGGAAGAGGTGGACGCGCTCACCGGTTCGCTGATCGGGCTGCCCAATAGCGCCACCTACCGGCTGGCGGACCTGGTCGGGCTGGATGTCTGGGCGCACGTATTGAACAATCTGCGGGTGCTGGCGCCGCAGGATCCGGGAATCGACCGGTACGGCGTGCCCGGGTTCATGGCGAAGATGATCGAGCGCGGGTGGCTGGGTGACAAACGCGGGCAGGGATTTTATAAGCGCGTGGGGCCGCAGAGGGAAATTCACGCGATCGACTGGAAGACGCTGGAGTATCATCCGGCGCAGAAGCCGAAGTTTTCGTCGGTGGATGCGGCGCGCCAGATCGAAGACCTGGCGCAGCGGGTGCGCACGGTGGTGGCGGCGCAGGACCGGGCGGGGCAGCTTTTGTGGAAGCTATTCCGCGATTTGTTCATCTACTCGGCGTCGATGATCCCGGAGATTTCCGATCGCGTGGTGGAGATCGATCGGGCGATGCGATGGGGCTATGCGAACAAGCTCGGACCCTTCGAAATGTGGGACGCGCTGGGCGTGCGCGAGACGGTGGCGCGGATGAAAGCGGAAGGCTGCGCGGCGCCGGCGAACGTGGAACGGATGCTGGCGTCGGGGGCGACGTCGTTCTATCAAGCGGCCGACCGGGACCGTGCGCCGCATACGAAGTATTTCGATCTGGCAGCGGGCGCGTACAAAGAACTGGAAGCGCGGCCGGGCGTGTTGGTGTTGGGCGAGATCCGGCGGGCGCGCGGCCTGGTGAAGAACAACGCGGGAGCTTCGCTGGTGGACCTGGGCGACGGCGTGCTGTGCCTGGAGTTTCACACCAAGATGAACGCGATCGGCGAAGACATCACGCAGATGATTCGAACGGCGATCGACGAGACGGGGCGCGGATTCGAAGCGCTGGTGATTGCCAATCAAGGCGAGCACTTCAGCGCCGGCGCGAACCTGATGATGGTGCTGCTGGCGGCGCAGGAAGGCGAATGGGACGAGCTGGGCGCGGCAATCGCGCGGTTCCAGCAGGCCAACATGGCGATCAAATATGCGCCCAAGCCGGTGGTGGCGGCGCCTTTCGGGATGACGCTCGGCGGAGGCTGCGAGATCGTGCTGCATTCCGCGAAGGCGCAGGCGTCGGCGGAAACGTACATGGGGCTGGTCGAGACCGGCGTGGGGCTGATTCCGGCGGGCGGCGGCTGCAAGGAGATGGTGCAGCGGCTGGACCTGAAGGCCGCATTCGAGCTGATCGGTTACGCGAAAGTATCCACCAGCGCGGCGCATGCGGCGGAACTGGGCCTGCTGCGCGGGCAGGACCGGATTTCGATGAACCCGGAGCGGCTGGCGGCGGACGCAAAACAAGCCGCGCTGGCGCTGGTTGCTACGTATGCGCCGGGCGCGCCCCGGATGGACATTCCGGTCGAGGGCCAAGCGGGGTACGCGCTGCTGAAGATGGGAATTTACCTGGCGCGCGAAGGCGGGTTCATTTCGGATCACGATGCGGCAGTCGGCGAGAAGCTGGCGCACGTGCTTTCCGGAGGCAAGCTGAGCGGGCGGCAGACGGTATCGGAGCAGTATCTGCTGGACCTGGAGCGGGAGGCGTTCCTGAGCCTGTGCGGGCAACCGAAGACGCAGGAGCGCATCCAATATATGTTAAAGACGGGGAAACCGTTGCGGAATTGAGGAAAGCATGCCGGAAGCGGTGATTATCGATTGTTTGCGGACGGCGGTGGGGAAAGCGCCGCGGGGGTCGCTGCGAAATACGCGGCCCGACGATTTGGGGGCGATTGTGATTCGGGCTGTGCTGGAGCGGTATCCGGCGGCGGCGGGGGCGGTCGAGGACGTGATTATCGGCTGCGCCATGCCGGAAGGCGAGTCGGGCGGCAACATGGCGCGGCTCTCCCTACTGCGGGCGGGGCTGCCGGATGCGGTGCCGGGCATGACGATCAACCGGTTCTGCAGCTCGGGGCTGCAGGCGATCGCGCTGGCGTCCGACCGGATCCGCGCGGGCGGGGCCGATATTCTGATCGCGGGCGGCAGCGAATCGATGAGCATGATTCCGTTCGGCGGCAATAAGCCGGCGCCGAATCCGTGGTTTGTGGATTGCCGACCGGAAGTGTACATGAGCATGGGGCTGACGGCCGAGCGGGTGCAGAAAAAATATGGCATCACGCGGGAAGATGCAGATGCGTTCGCGCTGCGCAGCCATCGGAATGCGCTCCAGGCGCAACAGGCGGGAAAGTTCGACGAAGAGATCGTGCCGGTAGAAGTGGAATCGGCAACGCCGGGGAATACGGCCAAGAGCTTGTTCACGCGCGACGAAGGGCCCCGCGCCGACACGACAATGGAGGCGCTGGCAAAGTTGAAGCCGGTGTTTCACGCGCACGGGACGGTAACGGCCGGGAATTCCTCGCAAACGAGCGATGGCGCGGCGGCGGCGCTGGTGATGTCGGACACGAAGGCGCGGGAGTTGGGGTTGAAGCCGAAGGCGCGCTTCGTGAGTTTTGCGACGGCGGGGGTGCCGCCGGAAATCATGGGGATCGGGCCGGTGGCGGCGATTCCGAAGGCGCTGGAGAAGGGCGGGGTGAAGCTCGACCAGATCGGCGTGATCGAGCTGAACGAAGCCTTCGCCGCCCAGGCACTGGCGGTGATTCGCGAGGCGGGGCTGAACCCGGACACCGTCAACCCCAATGGCGGCGCGATCGCGCTGGGACATCCGCTGGGCTGCACGGGCGCGAAGCTGACGGCGAGCATCCTGCGCGAAATGCAGCGGCGCGGCGCGCGCTACGGGATGGTGACGATGTGCGTCGGCGGCGGCCAGGGCGCGGCGGGAATTTTCGAAAGATTACAGTAAGCGCCGGAACATCACGGCGAACTGCTCGAGCGAAATCTGCTCGGCGCGAAGACCGGCTTCGGGCCAGCCGCCGATCACCTCTTTGCCATAAACTTCCGACAGATTGTTGCGGAGAGTCTTGCGCTTGTGGCGAAAGCATTGGCCGACGAAGCGGAGGAACGCTGCGGTATCGGCGATGCCGAGATCGCGGCGGCGCGGCTCGAGCGAGACCACGGCGGAATCCACTTTGGGCGGGGGATAGAAGGCCGGCGGCTTCACTTCAAAGCGCAGCCGGACATCGGCGAACAGGGCAAGGTGTACGGTGAGGAAGCCATACTCGCGCTGGCCGGGCTTCGCGACGAGCCGCTCGGCGACTTCCTTCTGGATGAGGAACACGGCGCGGGGGATATCGAGACACGCAACCTTCTCCAGAATCGGGGAGGTGATGTAGTAGGGCAGATTGCCGGCGACCGGGCCGCGGCCCCACTGCGACAAATCGGTTTCCAACACGTCGGCATGCACGATTTCGAGCCGAGGCTCGGCGGAGAACCGCTCCCGGAGGTGCTGGACAAGGAATGGATCGACTTCGACGGCAACGACGCGGCCGGCGCGCTTCAATAATTTTTCGGTGAGAGCGCCGCGGCCGGGGCCGATCTCGATCACCAGATCTTCGCGTTGGGGGCAGACGGCCGCGGCGATCCGCTCGAGAATTGAACCTTTGACGAGAAAGTGCTGGCCGAGTTTGGGACGCGTCACGCGGGAAGCGTCAGCTGCGGACGTTGCGGCGGGTGCGGCGCGGGCCGCTGGGGAAACGTACCAGCTTTTTGCCCCAGGTGTTCTTGCCGTTGAGGGTGGCCGGAGTGAAGCGGGACAACAGGATGATGCTCCTCATCTCGGCGGTAAGCTGGCCATGGCTCACGGAATAATCAGCGACGCGCCCGGTTTCATCGATGATCAGCTCGAGCACGGTATCCTTGCCGGAATCGACGGCATCGGCGGATTCCAGGGTGGGCTCAGGGGAATTGCCGGTCCAGAACCAGGTCGGAGCGCCGTCAGCGGGCAGGCTTTCGACGAGACGGCCTTCCGGCTCGGTATAGGTGACAAGTTGCAGGTCGTCGCCGACAGTATGGCGGAAACTCAGGTTGGGAACCAACATACTGAAGAGCAAAAGCGCGGAGAGGAGGCCCCCGGCAAAAGGAAGCGCCATGGGGCGCATGAGATTGTCAAACTGAAGGGAGGCGCGATCGTGGCAGTAGCGCAGCCAAGCCGAGACACTGGCGCGGGAAAGCCGGCGCTGGCGCTCGTGAGAAGCCAGCACGCGCAGCTTCATCGCCAGCGCGGCCGAAACCGGCAAGTTGGGCATGCGGCGCAACGTCGCACGCGTCGTCTCGAACGACTGGAAGCGCGCGCTGCACGCCGGGCACGATGCCAGGTGCGCAGCCACCTTCTCCCGCTCCTCATCCGCCAGCAGGCGGTCCAGGAACTCGGAGAGCCGATCTTGCACACTGTGACAACTCATAGCTTTCATTCTGCCGTCTTGGGCACCAGGCGCCATTGCCGCTGAACGCCCGGATTGCCTTTGATAAGCTCTTCCCGAAGGGCTTCGCGGCCCCGCAGGATTCGAGATTTCACGGTTCCCAGGGAGATGCCGAGAATGTCTGCAATCTCCTCATAGCTCAGATCGGTGATGTCTCGGAGCACCACGGCCGAGCGGAAGACCGGATTGATGCGGTCGAGCGCGGCCTGAATCAAGATCGCCTGTTCGCGATCGAAAGCCACATCGAAAGGCGACCGGCTGCTGTCGGGAATCGTATCCCGCCAGTTCCGGGTCTCGTTGGGATCGGTGTCGAGTTCCACCTCGCGGCGGCGATGGCGGAAGAACCAGCGGCGGGCGTTATGCGCCTCGTTCACCGTGATCCGATAAATCCAGGTTTTCAAACTGCTCTGGCCGCGAAAGTTTCCGATATTGCGAAATACCTTGAGGAAAACCTCCTGCACCACATCGCTCGCTTCGCCCTCGTCATTCAGCAGGCGCGCGCAAAGGGTATAGACCGGCTGCTGGAAACGAGCGAGCAGTTCTTCATACGCCGGCTCGGCGCCGCTGCGCAGAGCTTCGATCAGGCGCTGATCGTCGGGCTCCGCGGCGGCGGAGGTTTCCGGGTGAAATTCAATAATGGCGGTGGCCACTGGCAGCCTCACATTCGGCCTGAATTCAACCTATCAGGATTCCGACCCGCATGCAAAACAATTGGAAACCGGGGCGGAAGGGAAAGTTCCCGAAGTTGTCGAAGTCCAGCTCTTTCAAGGGATTGTGCAGCGAGAGCGGGTGGTACCCTACACTAAGAAGAGTGCTGGTTTCGATTACCCCTCAACAGGAACGGCCGAAGTGGCTGCGCGCGCCGGCGCCGGTCGGCGAGAACTACCGGGAATTGAAGGATCTGATCGACCGGTTGCGGCTGCATACGGTATGCGAGAGCGCGCGGTGCCCGAACGTGGGCGAGTGCTGGAACCAGCGCACCGCGACGTTCATGATCCTGGGGAACGTCTGCACACGGCGGTGCGGGTTCTGCGCGGTAGAGAAAGGGCCGCCGCTGCCCATTGACTACGATGAGCCGCAGCGGGTCGCCGACGCGGTGGCGGCGATGGGGCTGCGGTTTGCGGTAGTGACGAGTGTCAACCGGGACGACCGGAGCGACGGGGGGGCCGAGTTGTTCGCGCTCACGATCCGCGCGATCCGCGCGCGGGTGCCGGGATGCGGCGTCGAAGTGCTGATTCCCGATTTTCAGGGCAATCGGGAGGCGGTGGAGACCGTGATGGAAGCGCGGCCGGACGTGCTCAATCACAATACCGAGACCGTACCGCGGCTCTATCGGCAAGTACGGCTGGGGGCGCGGTACGAGCGGTCGCTCGACGTGCTGGCGTATGCGAAGCAACTCGCGCCGGAGTGTCCGACCAAGTCGGGGCTGATGCTCGGGTTGGGAGAGACTACGGACGAAGTGCTCGCGGTGATGCGGGATTTGCGCGCGCAGGGAGTGGATATTCTGACACTGGGACAATACTTGCGGCCGTCGGCGAAACATCTGCCGATCGTGCGCTACCTGCCGCCGGAGGAATTTGCGGAACTGAAGAGCGCCGGTGTGGCGATGGGATTCGGACACGTGGAAGCAGGGCCGCTGGTGCGCAGTTCCTATCACGCCGCGAATGCAGTAAGGTAGCGGCTGCCGGATGGAATCATCTCCTGTCCGAAACCGGCTGATGCTGGCGGCGGCAGCGCTGCTGTTTTCCACCGGCGGCGCGGCGATCAAAGCGGCCACGCTGACCGGGTGGCAGGTAGCGAGCTTTCGCTGCGGAGGAGCGGCGATATTTTTGCTGCTGGCGCTGCCGGAGGTGCGGCGCGGATGGCAGTGGCGCATGGCGCCGCCGGCGGTGGCGTACGCCGCGACGCTGGTGCTGTTCGTGCTGGCGAACCGGCTCACCACGTCGGCAAACACGATTTTTCTGCAATCGACGGCGCCGCTGTACCTCCTGCTGCTGGGCCCCTGGCTGCTGCGGGAGCCGGTACGCCGCGCCGATCTGCTGTGCATTGCGGCGGTCGCCGCAGGCATGTTGTTCATATTTCTGGGAAGCGAGCAGGCGGCGGCCAGCGCGCCGGATCCGCCGCGCGGAAACCTGCTGGCGCTCGGCGCCGGGCTGGCCTGGGCGTTCACGGTGACCGGGCTTCGCTGGCTGGGCCGCGCGGGAGAAGGCAACGCGGCGATCGCCACGGTGGCGCTGGGCAATGTGATCGGGTTTGTAATTGCGCTGCCGATGGCGCTACCGGTAACGGCGGCGACCGCAGCCAACGCGGCGGTGATCCTCTATCTGGGTGTACTGCAGATCGGGCTCGCGTATGTGTTCGTGACGCGCGCCATTCGCCACGTGCCGGCATTCGAAGCCACGACCGTGCTGCTACTGGAACCCGCCATCAATCCACTGTGGGCGTGGCTGGTACAGGGAGAGAGGCCGGGAACCGGGTCGCTAGCGGGCGGCGCCCTCATCCTGGCGGCGACGCTGGCCAATACCTGGCATCATGCGCGGGTACCGCGCGCGGCCGAAGGCTAAAATCAGAATTCTGCCATGCCGAAGTGGGACGCCGATCAATACCTGAAGTTCGCCGGAGAACGCACGCAGCCGGTTTTCGATCTGATCCATCGCATCCGCTTAACAAACCCGCTGCGCATCGCGGACTTAGGTTGCGGGCCGGGCAACAGCACGGAAGCCCTGCGGCAACGCTGGCCGGAAGCAGCCCTCACCGGGGTGGACAGTTCGGCGGAGATGATCGCCAAGGCGCGGCACGCGCATCCGGACAGCAAGTGGGTCGTGGCGGACGCAGCCACGTGGGAGCCGGACGGACCGGTTGACCTGGTGTTTTCCAACGCCATGCTGCACTGGCTGCCGCGCCACGAGCACGTGTGCCGGCATCTGCTCGGAGTACTGGCGCCCGGAGGCGCGCTGGCGGTGCAGGCGCCGGCGCATTACAACTCGCCGCTGCATCGCGAGATCCTGGAAGTGTCGCGCGACCCGGCATGGGACCAGCGCATGGAAAAAGCGCGCGGCGCCCTGACGCACCATCCGCCTGAGTTCTACTACGATCTGCTGGCGCCTGTGACGTCGCGCCTGGATTTGTGGGAGACCACGTACCAGCACGTGCTGGCGGGACCCGAAGGCGTGCTGGAGTGGTTCCGGGGAACGGGGTTGCGGCCCTATCTGGAGGCGCTGGCCTCAGAAGAGGAGCGCGCACGGTTTGAAGGCATGTTGTTGGAACGATACACCACAGCCTATCCGCGGCGCGCAAATGGTTTGGTTTTGTTTCCCTTCCGCAGATTGTTCTTTGTTGCCTACCGTTAATGGTCCGGTGCTGTACGTAATGGACGTGATCGATTCGCGCGGGTCATGCTAAAACGGAATTAGTGGGTGTAATGCATTGCGCCAGAATCGCCGATCTTCGGTAGTGATGGGCTTGCTGAGCTGGGTGCTCTCATTCGGACTGATGAGCGCCGCGGGGAGCGTGTTCAACTTCGATCATGCTTCGGTGGGTAAGACTCCGCCCGAGTGGACCGTGCCTTCGGTGAACGGAACGCCGCCGCGTTGGGAGATCCGCAAGGATCCCTCGGCGCCGACTTCGCCCTACGTGCTGGCACAGGTTCCGACGAACGCCCGTCAAGATGAGTTTTCCCTGGCCATTCTCAATTCGATGTCGCTGAGAGATGGGGACATCAGCGTGCGTTTGAAACCGGTTTCCGGGCATGAAGATCAAGGCGGCGGACTGGTGTTCCGCTACCGCGATCCGCGGAATTATTATCTGGTCCGGGCCGACGCGCATGATGGCGAAATCACGGTTTACAAGATGGAGAACGGGCGCTGCTCGCCAATCCGGCCGCGCGGTGTTGCGAATAGTTCCCCATTCGCCATCAAGCACAATATCCAGCCCAACACGTGGAACATCTTGAAAGTGTCGGTTCGGGGCAGCCGGTTCCAGGTGTACGTGAATCACCGGCGGCTGCTGCAGGCCGATGACACCAGCTTCTCGGGGCCGGGGAAGGTCGGACTGGTGACGGTGGCCGACTCGGTGACCTACTTCGACGATTTTCGCGTCAACGCCAAGTAGACCGTCAGTTACTCTTCGGGAGTTTCTTGGGAGGCGGCAGCGCCAGAGCCGCGCTCTTGGCGCGCGCGAACTCGCCGGTCTCATACCCGTACTGACGCTGAGGCAAGGTGCGAATCTCCTGGTCGATGGCCTGCTCGCGGTTGCCGGGGTTCGGGTGATCGGAAAGAAACTGCGGGCCCCGGTTCCCGCCGGCGGCGAGTTTCTCGAAGAAGCGCGCCATTTCGATGGGGTTGTAGCCCGCTTCCGACATGAGGTGCGAGCCCAGCGCATCGGCTTCGCTTTCGGCGTCGCGGGAGAATTTCAAAATGAAAGAGTTCGCGGTAAGACCAAGCCCCATCTGGGCGACCTGACCTAGCAGCGTGCCACCCGTGGCGGCGCTTGCCAGAGCCAGCGGCAATTTGACCAGATTAGCTTTGCTCGCCTCGTGCGTGCCATGCCGCAAAATGACGTGCGACATTTCGTGCGCCATGACGCCGGCCAGTTGGCCTTCATTGTCGGCCGCTTTGAAGATGCCGGTGTAAATGAACATGGGGCCGCCGGGCAGCGCAAAGGCATTGATCTGCTGCACATTCAGAAGAGTGAACGTGAACTGGAACCCGCTCTGGCGCGCCTCGGTAGTGGCAGCGAGGCGATCGCCCACCTTGCGGATGTAATCCTGCAGAAACTGATCGTGCACCACCTCATACTGGTTGAGGACTTCCTGAGCGTTTTCGTGCCCGAGCTGCACGTCCTGGTCTTTGGAAAACATGTTGAAGCCTGGTCGCAGGGGGTCGCCGGCACGACGGGCCGCGGCGCCGCCCGCAAGCAGCAGCAACAATAAAGGGAGAGTGAGTTTCAGTCGCATGCGAGAGCTCCTCATTCAAGCGGGAAACCCGCGATTCACTACCATGGTAGCCGGGCGGCAGGCGGGCAGCGTGGGCCAGTGTGTGCGTGGGATCACATCGCTTAATTCGGGAACCGAATCGAACCCAGCATCTGCCGAAAGATCGCCTCGAGACGCGGGAAATCGCTCTGAGGAGCGACGCACAGCACATAGAAGACGCCCTGGGGGCGCAGGGTGGTGACGAGCACGTCCGCCTCCGTGCCGCCGCGCGGCGAGCGATTGAGGAGATTGGTGAGCAAAGCATCAGCGCCATTCAGGCGCGCCTTGCGCTGGGGAGCCGAGCTCAGTTGAAGCGCAGGAGTCGAGTTATGGAAGAAGGCGATCAGCTCCAAGGTGGCGGCGCCCAAGTCAGCTTGACCGAATGCCGGGCTGAAATAGCCGAAGGCGGCGCCGGCGACGAGTGGGTCCTGCGGACTCGCGCCCGCGGGAGGCGCGTCAGGCGGCGTGATCCGCACTCCCGACGAGGTACCATCGGAATCGAGCTTCCAGCCGCGCGGGTAGGAAACGGAAAAGCGAGCACCTTGAAAGATCTCAAATGCGATCGGGGGAGCGGGGGGAACCACTCGGGCGTCAGGGGGCGCGGCGCCGCCGGACGTCAAGCTGAGCGCCGCGGCCGTTCGGGCGCGCGCAAAATCGCCGGGCTCCGCGGTATATTCGCGCTGGGGCAAGCCGCGGATTTCGGCCTCGATGGCGCGCTCGCGGTTGCCCGGATTCGGATGGTCGGAGAAGAACTGAAGCCCTTGATTTCCGTTGGCCGCCAACTTTTCGAAGAACCGGGCCATTTCAATCGGGTTATAGCCGGCCTCCGCCATGAGGCGGGCGCCGAGCAAGTCGGCCTGGCTTTCGGCGTCGCGGGAAAACTTCAAGATGAGAGAATTGCCGCCGAGTCCAAGGCCGAGGCGCGCCAACTCGCCCGCGGCGGTGCCGTTACCGGCGGCAGCGCCCGCCAGAACCGCCGTAAAATTTACGAGCTTGGCTTTGCTGGCCTCGTGCGTGCCATGCCGGAGAATGACGTGAGACATCTCGTGGGCCATGACGCCGATCAACTGGGCT